>Ga0075116_10000529_pt1 | contig 17803 bp, 13 predicted proteins | sample AntAceMetag02UKC_FD_69786 | JGI IMG/M metagenome (GOLD analysis project Ga0075116, IMG submission 69786) | Saline lake microbial communities from Ace Lake, Antarctica- Antarctic Ace Lake Metagenome 02UKC | ecosystem: Environmental > Aquatic > Non-marine Saline and Alkaline > Saline | place...
CTGTGATTGTTGTTTTTAGTCAGTTTTTTGCATCAAGTCACAACGCAGATGGGATATATACATCACCTGTGATTGTTGTTTTTAGTCAGTTTTTTGCATCAAGTCACAACTGAAAACAGGATCAGCATTAAAGTTGCTCTGTTGTTTTTAGTCAGTTTTTTGCATCAAGTCACAACTATTAAGTGTATTATCTAACTTTCTTTCTTGTTGTTTTTAGTCAGTTTTTTGCATCAAGTCACAACATACTTTATCATTAGGTTTGTATAATGTTGTTGTTTTTAGTCAGTTTTTTGCATCAAGTCACAACCAATGTCCCTTTTAGCTATTATTTATGCTGTGGGGAGGTGAATTTCTTGTCTATAAATTCATCATTTCCAATAGAAGTGCTTGATTATTGTGCATTTTTCGTATCCTAGCTTATTGCCGGTGCTTTGCAATATATCTAGTTTCACCCATTTTATCAAAGATCATTTACTTTAAAACATTTCCAATTGAGCCTTCGGTGGTGGAAGGGCTTGGGTTTTATGCCCCCAAAAATTAACAATATTTCCATATTGTTTGTCTGTAATACTCATCATGCTGACCTGTCCCTGCGAAGGAACATAAGTTTTTATTCGACGAACGTGCACATCCATACTTTCACGGCTGGCACAGTGGCGCATATAAACCGAATATTGCATCATGGTAAAACCGTCTTTCAACAATTTCTTTCGAAATTGCGATGCCGCTTTTCGTTCCCCTTTCGTATTGGTTGGTAGATCAAAAAAAACAAATAACCACATAATACGATAAGCGTTAATCCTATTAAATTCCATTCTTTACTCAATAAATTCAGGAAGATCGATCTTCCTCTTATCTCCTTTAAAACATTGTGCTAAAGAGGCAGATGTTGCCTGCATTGCCAACATTAAGGGACGCGTTTCCTCCCCCATTTTACAATCACAGCTTAATACACTGAGAAGTTCCATTTTCATTTCTTTTGTCAGATCATCCGAATCGGGAAAAGCAGCATTTAATTCATAAACAACTGCATCCACAAAGGGTCTGTATGCCTCCATAATATCATCCGCCAGACAAAAAGCGTTGTAACGGTTTCGATGATGGATCCCGAGTGTATTTAATAATCCCGATCCGGCCAAGGCCCGTGCAACAGCGGCACGAATAATGGCATAGCCATAATTTAACATGTTGTTGGGTGGCAAACCCTCACGCAAGCGGCGAAAATCATATCCAAATAAACGCGGCCAATAAAGACGCGCGGCATATCCTTCCCGATTATCACTGTCCCCGCTTTTTACTTGCCGAGCTATCGAAACAAGATCTTTCCCATCCGATCCGACGTAATTGAGCACCGCCGCCTGATTATTGATTTTAGCTTGGATACTCTGTTGCCAAAGATTCTTTTTTAAAGGCTCGCTGGTAGCAATTTGTGCTTTAAATAACTCGTTTTGAATAGTATTTCCATCCAAATTCAGCATCATAGAGCGTGGATGGTGCAAAATATCACAAAAAATCACCGCCGTATTATTCTCCCTTAAAGTATTCATCAAAGGCATAGATAAAGTAATCTGCTGATGATCTAAAACTAGAAAACCAATATCTTCAATTGGTGTAAATTGGATGGGTTTATCCTTTTTTTCTATCTGCAATTGTCTATTTTTAACAGAAAGATAACAAGGAGTTGTTATTATGATTGTTCGTTTAATCATAATTAAGCTTAATAATATTACCCAATACATCAATTTTAAAATCACAACCTTCAATTAATGCATTAAAATTATTAAGTGATAAAGAAACTTGAGATTGAATAGAGTCATAGTTCACATTAAACTCTTCATTGATTTCCTTGGCAACTCTAGCTTCTTGATGATATCGACATATAATTCTTGGTCTTGCATCAAACTTAATAATTTCAAATAAACGTTTGCACTTCTCTTGTTGGTTTAATTCCCAAATTTCATCTTTTTCTTTTTCATACAGCAATATCATTAGCCCTTTTTTTATATAGTATTTTAAAGGCAATTCGTATTTATTGCGTTTTTTCACAAGTGGAAATCCAAAAAAGTCTAAACTTTCCTTATTCTTTATTGCATCTAGATTACTTACTACTTGAAAATCTCTTAAAAGCTTTCCACCTCTACTTTTTATCTCATATATACCCATAACATAATTTCCATCATTTACTACATATACATTCTGTTTGTGCTGATATTCTGAAATATCTCGATGTTTTTTTAAAGATATTGGAGACGTAACGTTAGCTTTTAATCTTACTTTATTAATGGGAATTCCTTTCTTTTGGTTCATCCAAATAATCTCTGACATTGTTTTTTTAAAACCCTTTTTATCAATAACAGATTTTATTTTTTCTTTTACTCCTTTGTCTACAATATTTTTTATATCACTTTCTTTTAATTCCTTTAAACTTTTTCTAATAACATATTTTAACTCATACTCCCCTGTTTTATTATTTAGACTCTTTATACATCCATAATATGTATCTTTATGAAGTGACCCTCTTACTGTATTACCAATTTGATATTTTATTTTCCCTTCATCATTATATTGTATTTTTCCACGTCTTCGTAATTTCTTTTTACTCTGTATCAGTAATTTATCTGGTGTATCGTGTGTTACTAACACATTGTGTTCCAATGCTTTTACATCTTGAGTGAAGGTTTCCCATGGTTTGGAAAAATTGTCAGGCTTATATTCACCTTTTTTATTTTCCATTTGCTCCAAATGATAATAATAGTGAGCTAACGCATTATAATTATCTAATGTGATACAGGCAATTGTTACCGCATCAATACAATGATGAATATGATTAATTCGTGATTTTTTCTCATATTCGTTTTGTATTCCCCATGTTTTTCTAAAATCACTAACAACCTTTCCCTGAACGGTATATACTTTATTAAAAACTGTTTGTAAATACATTCTGGCATATTTTGTAATTATTCTTGTGTCAACCAACTGCGAATTTTTAAACCCATCCGGGACTTCTTGCATTTCAAAACGCTTATATTTATTTTGCCAATAATTTTTTTCTAAAATGAGCTGATTCTTCTTTTGAATAGCTTTGTCCTTCATTTCTTTTGTCGAAGCACCTTTAATTTGCCTTTTTGCTGAATAAATTAACTTATCAATATTTTCAATATCCTTTCGCCAAGGTTCTAAACGTTGCATAATTGTTTGATATTCCGATAATTCTGAAGGAATTTTATTTCTTTTTATATCACGATTGTACCTTTTTTCGCACAATGTTAAATTTTCTTGAGAATTATCGCAAGATAAGCTTCTCGGAATAGTATGTTCAATATCATACTTTGGATTATTTCCAAGAAAATCAAATATACCAACAGAAGCCCCAGTATATAAACAAATATGATGTTGCTCTTCCCATAATTTATATTTTAAAATATCATCTTTTGATGGTTCTATTACTTCATTACATTCAGCTTCATATATTTTTTTAATCTCTTCACAGTACTTCATATTTTGATTTTCATTATTCTTCTGCCAGCGTTTTATAGCAATTCTCATATTCGCATCATTTAATTCTTTCGCTAACTCAATATGAATTTTTGTTTTTTCATCAATATAGTCTTGCTTTATCAATTCATTTACGACAAGTTTGACCTGATATAATGATCTCATAGCTACTGGATTTTTAATTGAGTCTGTCCTCGGGCTACCAAGATAGAATTTTTCATCTGAGGCTCTAATTGCCTTTTTATACACATCAATATCGGAAGGATGAAATATTTCCTGTAATTTATTTTGATCAATGTTATGAACTTCCCGTAAATATTTAATTATTCGCTCATCCGTCCTAAGTTTCTTATAAAATGTTCCTTTCCCCATATTTTTTAGTGCATACTCTTCGAAAGATTCGAGGATAAAATCTTTATAATATTTCTTCTGCTCATCACTAAATGATCCCCAAACATCCTTTCCATATCGTTTTTCGAGTTGTACATGAAGATCTTCTTTATATTGAGCAACTAATTTTGGAAGCATAACAATATCAACATTGTTTTCTCTGTAGTCTTTAATTAAGCCATTGACTATATCTATTGCAATATTTTGCTCAACTTGATTGTCTAAAATATCATTAATTGACTTTTCAATATTATTTTTAATTTCATTATCATTCCATAATTCACCAACAACACTTGGCAAATTCGCCAGAAAAACTGAATGTGAGTACAAATATCCTATCTCAAGATAAGGGAGTATTTTTTTAATTGCCTTCAAACTTAATGACGCATAATCTTGTTTGATTATTATTTTTGAAAATTTTAAAGCTATCTCATTTGTTCGTTTTAAACGTTTTATGCACCATTCTTCTAACTTATCTTTACTATCAAAGGAAAATAATACATGCCAAACATCATGGACGACTTCATCAACTGTTTTCTCTCTGTTTTTCAAGGCTTTATTTGAGTATAATCGAAATAGTTCATATTCCCAATCTCCACCAAAAACTGATTTTAAATTTGCAGAAGTTGGGCAACCACTAACGGATGTTTTAAAATGAAAATTAAATATATATTCTGCAGTGGAAGATTCCCGGCTTTTTGAATATGCACAGGTTACTCCAGAGGGTGCTAGTTTTTTTCTTATCTCATCAAAATCAAAATTCGGCTTACTTTTTCTATAAAATAAAGGGATGCATTTAGCACGTTCATCACCAGACAAAGGTCTTAATCTATCATCACTTGGTGTTTTAATTTTAATACTATTTAAAAAACATAACATGCGATATTTTTCAAATAGTGGGTGAGAAATGGGACATCGGGGTTTATCTTTTTCGAATACACACTTACCAACTAATCCTTTTTGAGATTTTAAAGGTCGTTGATAAAAAATTGCTTTCCAGAAATCTTCTTTTTGCTTATCTGTAAATTCTTGTATTTTGCATATTTTATTAAATTCTTTTTCATAATGTTCTTCTCGACTAGTATACTTATTTCTTATTTGAATATTATTTTTGTAAAGGATATGATAAAAGTACTCTCCTAAGTATTCATATCCACTTTCCTCTATTTCCTCTGATAGCTCTTTAATCCCGCCTTTTACTGCCCCTAAATTTTCTTTTTTATTTAATATGTTTGTGAGCTTTTCTTTTTCCTCTACTATGCTTAGATCTTGTCGTGATATTAAGTACTTATTAAAACGATTTAATTTATTAATTAATGCTTTTAATTTTTTATCTTCTGTTTCAATACTTGAACAAAATGTTTCTAACCCTATAGATAATTCCGTAATTGAACTAGAATCTTCAATAATATTTTGAATTTCCGGAATATATTGTTCAACAATGCTGTCATCATCATTATTTTGATCAAGTCTATTGCTTTTAAATCCTCTTCGTTGTGCAAGGTGATATAATGCCCGACCTATATCATATAATGATAATTTCTCTTTTACTGCTTTTGCTCGTAAAAGATAAGGATTATAACCTTCATGATTATCATCATTCGGTTCAATTGTTCTTAACCATTCTCTAAATTCTTTTGATACCGGATATTTTGATTTATTTTTTCTCCAAAGTTCAAGTTGTTCAGGAGGAAGCGGGCACATATCATACTTAATTAGCATTTCTAATGTTCTAATTTTTCTTAATCTACGGCGAAAATATAAACGCCTGGCAGATCTATGCTTAGTTCTTTCCGATGCTTTAGAGCTTTCAATACCTTTTTCAATTTTCACGCCTTCCTGAAATATCCTAACACCCTGATGTCGCAAAGCATATTCATTTGTATTATTAACATCCACAATCGCCCAACCAACACTGTTTGTACCAAGATCAAGACCTAGAATACGCCCCATGATAAACTCCTTTAATTTTCCAGGGAAATAAAAAGTCCCCACCGAAGCGGGGACATAGACATCAATGTCTTCGGCATATAGCCTTATTGTGACAAGATGCAATTTTTATAAAGTTATTGTAAAATGTATGATTTGTCAATTCATTTTTATAATAAGTAAATTTACAAGTAAATATTATCATAGTACTGATTTGAACTAATAACTTTTTTTGAATGTATAACTTATAGTAATAGAATCCAAACAATAAAATCAGGCTGTCAAACGTAATATTAATTGCTTTCCCTTGAATTACTGCTTTCGGATGACTGAACCTGAATTCCTGCTTTGGGCCTACTATACCAAGGCTTCGAAGGGCTACGCAAGACAAGCGAAGTTAATTGTCAATTGTCCTTTCTCAATTGTCAATTGAGAGCTTGCTCATCGACCATTCGGCAGACCTCCTGCGTCGGCACCGACTGAAGGCTATCGCACCCTCTCTCATCGTTCATCGTTTATCGTTTATAGTTATTTAGTATTATGAATAGATCCTTCCAACCTACGCTCCTATAAACGGAGCTTCGGCGGGCGCGGCACTCCGTTCAGGATGACAGTTCATAACGCATTATCACATCTTCTCCCCCTTCTCCCTCTCTCCGCATTTCACGTCTTACGTCTCACGTTTCACGTTAATATTAATTGCTTAACATCTTTTTAAGTGTTATTTTCAATATTAATAGAGGCGAACTTGAAAGAAAACAAGAAACAACAGACATCATCCGAATGGGGCCATAAGGTCCTGCGTATTGTCAATGACGAGCATTTATTGAATTCTGTGATCCCGGTTCAAGGGAAGGAATCTATTGATCACATTAAAATGGATGATCTGCAATACGAGTATGAAGCACTGAACATGGATGGCTGGCGCTATCAAATGGGCTTTGCTTTGGATGATGATTCTTTTTATTTATTCTACAAGAAGCCTCTTGACAATACAAAATAATTGATATTTTTTAGTAAACTAATTTGACAATGGCTTAAAGGGATAGTAGTTCTGATTTACTCCTTATTCTGACGGACACACAGGTCCGTCACACCCCACTCCGAACTCCGAACCCCTTTACACCAAACACAGGGAGGGTATATGCATTTCAATTGGGATGTCTTCATTAATTTAGGGATTATTTCTTTCGCTTTATTAATAGCGACTTTCATTCGTTCTAAGGTAAAATTCTTTCAGAAATTCCTTATTCCGAATGCTCTGACGGCCGGTTTTATTCTCCTGCCACTCTACAACTATGTTTTTCCAATGTTGGGATTCGAACTGGGTTCACTCAAAGATCTGGCTTACCACTTTTTAGGTATGTCCTTTGTAGTCCTAACACTAAAACATTCTCAACCTAAAACAAAAGACAATGATGGTGCCATGCCGATGGCAATTGGTATTCTTTACCAATACTCTATACAGATCATCATCGGTTTGCTCTTGACGGTTGGAATCATTTATACTATTAGACCCGAACTTTTCCACAGTTTTGGCGTTTTCATGCCTCTCGGCTTTGTTCTCGGTCCGGGACAAGCAATGTCCATTGGTATGTCTTGGGGTAACACCATGGCACTGGAAGGTCTTGGCTCAGTCGGACTGACTTTTGCGGCCATTGGTTTTATCCTCTGCTGTTTTGGTGGAATCTATTTTATCAATTTCGCTATCCGAAACAAGTGGGTTTCTAAAGAAGAATTAGTCTATATGGAAAAAGGCGGAACACGCCGCGGTATCTTCTCTCGCGATAGAAAAGAACCCCTGCCTGTAGGTTCATACCTGACAAGTGAAAGTGAAGCTATCGATAGCATGACCCTTCAAATGGGATTGGTGATCTTTACTTATTTCCTATCATTCCTGGCCTTACTCGGACTCACAAAACTTCTCGCTCTCATCGGTGATGCAGGCGTCCAATTAGGCGACAGCCTTTGGGGTATCAACTTCATCTTTGCCGCTCTGACCGGAATGGTAATGCGTAAGATCCTGGTTGGCATAAAAGCAGATCATATTGTCGATAACATGACCATGAACCGGGTTTCGGGTTTACTTGTCGATATTATGGTAACTGCCGCTATCGCTGCAATTTCTATCGCAGTAGTTTTGGATTATTGGTTGCCGATACTCATCGTTTCACTTGTGGGAGGAGTTATCTCGATCTGGGCCGTTATCTATGTTGGTTCAAGGATGTATAAAACCCATCGTTTCTTCAGAACTCTCATGATCTTTGGCGTTTCAACCGGTACACTGTCAACTGCGCTTGCACTACTGCGTGTGGTTGATCCTGATTTCAAATCACCCGTTATTGAAGATTATACCTTCGGTTCAGGAATTGTGTTCGTCTTGGTCATTCCTTTGATTCTATTTATGGGTTGGCCGGTCAGAACATTTATGACAGGTGAATGGATATGGTTCTGGATGTTTTTTGCTCTGACCTGTGTATATTTCATTGGCTGTACGATCTATTTCATCGTAAAATCGAAAAAGAATGCTTTCAAAAACAAACGACAGGTTTGGCTGAGAAAAAAAGCAGATTAAAACGTGATACGTGACTCGTAACGCGTAACTCGATATAATAAAAGTAGGGGCTCGACATGTCGAGCCCTTTTTATTTCCTTGCAACAAAAACTGTCATCTTGAGCGGATCCGACGTAGTCCCGAAATATCGGGACGAAGGAGGAGGAGTCGAAAGATCTATTCATGATTCATATTTCCTTTTCATGAATAGATTCTTCAGCTTCGCCCCGATCATTCGGGGCTGCGTTCAGAATGACAATATTATTGTTTTATTATTAATAAAGGTCTTTCACAAATTCAATATATTCTTCCGCAGTAATCTCTTGCGCTCTTTTCCCCCAAGAAAATTTATCTTCGAGTTCCGGTCGATAATATTTCTTTAGACTATTTTTGAGTGTCTTACGTCGTTGATTGAAAGCGGTCTTAACGAGCTCAATGAATAAGGCATCATTGATCTCAATATCTTTGAAAGTAAATTTCACGCAAGCTGATGTAACTTTGGGCGGCGGATAGAAAACCGACGGCGGGATGTTGAATAAATACTCAACATCGGCAAAGCACGCGGACAGTACTGAAAGAATACCATATGCGTCCTCTCCCACTTGCGCCGTGAGCTTTTCGGCAAATTCTTTCTGAACCATGAACACAGTTTCTTTGATCTGCGTGCGATATCGAAATAATTTGTATATCAAGGGACGGGAAACGTTATAAGGAATATTTCCAACACATTTATTGACAGGTAAATAGGGTAACCAATCTTCAGTGACGGCATCGCATTCGATGCATTGAAACTGCGGGTGATCTTTGGCTATATCTTTCCATTTATTGGCAAGATCCGTATCCAGTTCCAGACTGGTCAGCATGCAGTCACTTTTTAAAAGTTCATGAGTCAGTGCACCCTCACCCGGTCCGATCTCAAGAACGCTATTGTTTTCATTTATATCGATCGCTCGCATGATCTTTGCGATCATGTTTTTGTCGTTAAGAAAGTGTTGTCCGAGAGATTTTTTGGGGTAGTGGGACATAATTTATTACTACTCTTGAAATCCTCACTGAGATCGTCCTACGGACCCCTACGGGCTGAACAAATTTCCTTCAGAAATTTTTCAGGATGACTCGTGAGCCTTACTAAATATTAAAAAAACTTTTCGCTGTATTCGTCGTGATCTTTGCGATCTCTTCGATAGGTCTTTGAAAGATCTCTGAATATGCTCTGGCGACTTCCACCACGTAAGCGGGTTCGTTCTGTTTGCCACGGTGCGGGATGGGTGCCATCCACGGACAATCGGTCTCTATCATGAGTTTTTCCAAAGGAAGTGTTTTTACCAGTTCCTTGACTTTATTTGCAAAAGTCACGACTCCGGTAAAGGAGATCAAAGCACCTTTTTCTAAGACCTTAAAAGCAAATGCTTCATCGCTCCCGTAACAATGGAATTGGGCATTAAAATAATCCGCTTCATCAAGGATGGCATAGGTATCGGCATCAGCTGCGCGATTATGCACAATCATCGGATATCCTTTATCCTTTGCCAACTCAATTTGTCCGCGAAAAACACGCTTTTGAATATCCTCGGGAGCATAATCACGGAAATAATCCAGTCCGATCTCCCCTATGGCACATACTTTAGGATGCTTTAACATTTCTTCAAAAACACTTAAATGTTCATGTGAAGCATCCGTGCTATCATGAGGATGGATCCCCACAGCTGCAAAAATATTATCGTATTTATCTGCAAGTGAAATAGCTCGCTCAGACGTGATCAAGTCGATCGAGGGAACAATAATTCGAGTCACACCTGCTTCCAATGCCCTGTCTATATAGGGCTGAACATCCTCATAAAAAGGATCCAGATTAAGATGTGCGTGTGTATCGGTAAACATGAGTCTCCCTGAGACGGAAGGTTTACATTGTTTCAAGTAATTTCATATCAAAGCGCGGGAAAAGTGCTTTCATTTCGCCCAATTCTATACCGCTTTTCAGGTCTTCCCACTTCATGAGTGACCCCGGCGTATCACCGCTGTTCAACATGGAGAAAAATTCAGTCATTTTTTCAGGTAGTAGCGGATATAGCAAAGAAGCTGAGAAACGCAAACTTGCCAGTGCAGTATAAAGCACAGTTTTTGTTGCTTCCAGATCTGTTTTCGCTAATTTCCACGGCTCTGTTTTTTCAAGATAGCGATTGATCGATGTTACATAAGATATGACATCTGAAGCGATGGCATTAACATTTAGTTTATCCAGATCTTTCATTACTAATTCCCGGCAACCTTCAGCTGCATTTGCCATAGACTTTTCATCTTCGCCCAATTCACCGGGTATTGGGACTTTACCATCATAATATTTCTTGATCAATTTAAAGATACGGTTGACCAGATTCCCAAAATCGTTGGCAAGATCAGTATTGTAAGTTTGATAAAAGCGTTCTTTGGAAAAATCCGAATCGCTGAACAAAGGTCCTTCTTTAGCCATATAGTAGCGATAGGCATCTTTGCCCACATTATCGCAATGCATTTGAATGGTTTCAAGATCAATAAAATTCCCAAGAGACTTACTCATCTTCTGACCTTCAGATGTCCACCAACCATGAGCGAATACAGTTTTGGGGAGCGAAATACCTGCTGCCATGAGCATAGTCGGCCAATAAACACAGTGAGTTGTTAAAATATCTTTACCGATAAGGTGCACAGCCGGCCAGGTCTTTTGAAAACGTTCATCATCCTGCAGATAACCCGGTGCGGTCACATAATTCAGGAGTGCATCAAACCAGACATAGGTAACATAATCTTTATCAAATGGCAGCTCAATTCCCCAAGATAAGCGTTCTTTCGGACGAGAGATACAGAGATCCTTTAAAGGTTGTTTAAGAAAGCCGAGGATCTCGTTCTTGCGGTTCTCAGGTTGGATAAAATTGGGATTGTCATTGATATATTTGATAAGACGATCCTGATAAGCACCCATCTTAAAATAGTAATTTGTTTCGCTGATGCGTCTCACATCACGATACTTACCTTCTTCATAGTCTTTTTCAGTGATAAACAGCTCATCGGCCACACTGTACCAACCTTCGTGTTTATCTTTGTAGATCTCACCTTTATCGAAAAGATCCTGCAGAACATGTTTAACCACTTTAACGTGACGATCTTCGGTCGTACGAATAAAATCATCATTTGAAAGATTAAAATAAGACCATAATTCCTGAAAACGGGTGGCATATAAATCACAATGTTCCTTTGGAGAAATACCATTTTTTTCCGCCGCTTGCTGTACTTTTTGTCCGTGTTCATCCGTACCGGTCAGAAAAAATACATCGTCATCTTTCATCCGGTGATACATTGCGATCATTTCGGCGATCAGCGTAGTATAAGCTGAGCCTATATGCGGACGGTCATTGACATAATATAGAGGCGTTGTGAGATAAAAAGATTGCGACATGCTTCTTCCCTATTTGATAGCTTTATTATTAAAAAGATCGATGATTCGAGCACTGATCGCTTCGAAAGTACCGAGACCATTGATCTGTTCAAGTAATGCTTTTTCCTCGAAAAAAGAGATCAGAGGTTGAGTATTTTTCTTATAGACTTCCATACGGTTAAGAATGGTCTCCCGTTTATCATCATCACGCTGATATAATTCTCCACCACACTGCTTGCAAACTGCATCTTTAGGTTTACCATCGGGATAACCCACGGTTGAAGAACATTCTTTACAGGTCCAGCGGGAAGAAAGACGGCGAACCAATTCTTCTTCAGGGACATCGATCAAAAGAGCCATACTCAACGCAACGCCTTGTTTATCAAGCATTTCAAGAAGCGCATTAGCTTGTGGGACTGTTCGGGGGAAGCCATCAAGGATATAGCCTTGTTTCTTTGCTTCGAATTCAGCGGTGATCTTATCAAGTATACCTATCATCACCGAATCGGGTACCAATTCACCTTTATCCATAAAAGATTTAGCTTGTTTACCCAAATTGGAATTATTGCGGATCTCACCACGAAGAAGATCTCCTGTTGAAAGTTTGACTACATTATATTTTTCTTTTAAAACATCAGCTTGTGTACCTTTTCCGGAGCCGGGGCCACCCAATAAAACCAATCGCATCATGCTATCCTTGCTTTTCGTTAATCATATTCGTTTCGTCCCTAATTTAACATCTAAGAGGCATATATAAAACATGTAAATAAGGTTTGGGTATAAGAGAAGTCAAAAAAGCTTGAGTCAAGTTTTTACAGTAAATAATTGTATAAATTTGATTAATTACGCGTTACTTGAAGTGTATATATAAAAAACTTGCCTCAAGTTATTTTACTGAAATATTATATTAATTTGATACAGGTCACACATTTTTCGAATTGGGTACATAAAAACTTGACTCAAGTTTTATTTGTGTACCACTGTTATCTTATATTTTGCAATTCCTTTTCATACCATGAGTAAATAGTATTATATTCCCTAGAATTAACGGAATAAAAATGAAATTTCGAAACCCCTACATCATGGTACTGCTGGCATTGATACATGTCGCTTTTATTCAGGCTCTGCCCGATACACTCTCTGTTATAGGTGTGGGTGACCTGATGTTGGGAACTTCTTTCCCTGATAGCTCAACACTTTCGCCTCATCCTGAAAATTTATTAAAGGATGTGGAAAATATTATCCGTTCAGCCGATCTGTCTGTCGCCAATCTTGAAGCCTGCATGATCGATGAAGGCGGCGAACCAAAGGATTGTTGGGGCAAGACCGATCGTTGTTTCATTTTCCGCATGCCGGAATCATATGTTCATCATATTTTAAATGCGGGTTTTGATGCCATTTCCTTGGCTAACAACCATGCTAGAGATATGGGATATCAGGCTTATCGCAGAAGCATGGAAGTTTGTGATGAAGCCGGCTTACATCATGCGGGCATTTATGATGCTCCTTCTACTGTTATCACAAGGGATGGTGTACGTTTCGGCTTTGCCGCTTTTTCACCTCATTGGGCAACCTCTCGTATGCAAAATGATGACAATGTACGAAAGGTTATCTCTGATCTTGAAAAAATCTGCGATATCGTAGTTGTTATGTTCCATGGCGGCGGTGAAGGTGAGGAATATAATCACACATTAAAAAAGAACGAAAATTATAACGGTGAGATACGCGGTGATGTTTATCATTTTTCACATACGGCTATTGATGCAGGTGCCGATATTATATTTGGCTCAGGGCCGCATGTAACACGAGCAGTTGAGCTATATAAAGACAGATTTATCGCATACAGTTTAGGTAATTTCTGCACCTATCGGCGTTTTAATCTGAATGGTTCAAGAGGATGGGCTCCGATCATGAATGTTTTTACAGATATGGAAGGAAAGTTCCTCTATGCAAAAGCGACTGCGATCAGGCAACCCTATCCGGGGTATCCGCTATTGGACTTACAAAACAGAGCAATCAAAGAATTACAAAAATTAACGACTCAGGATTTTCCTGAGATGGATAGTGTCCTGTTCATTGACGATTCAGGATATATCAGCAAACGATAAAAAGGGAGTTTATGGAAGGCGTACTTATTAAAGATCAATTCGGTTTATTGGCAATACTTATGATCATTCCGGCAGTCATCTATGCCATTAACAATCATACTAACTGGGGAAAACGCTTTTTTAGAATTGTACCTCCCCTTGTCTTTGCCTATTTCATTCCCACTATCCTAACTTCTTTAGGGATCATTCCGGATAGCAGTCCAATATATTCTGAGATCAAAAGATTCGTCCTTCCCGCTTCGCTTTTACTTTTGACTCTCGCCATAGATATCAAAGGAATTTTGAAACTTGGAAGGAAAGCATTGATCATGTTCCTGACCGGAACTCTGGGTATTGTAATCGGTGGTCCGATCTCTTTATTGATCTTCAAAAACGCTCTACCTCCCGAAATTTGGAAAGGTATGGCTGCTCTTGCCGGTTCATGGATCGGTGGCGGCGCAAACTTTATTGCTATCGGTCAATCTGTTGGTACAACCGAATCAATGCTTGGAATTATGGTCATCGTTGATGTACTCGCAGCAAATATTCTGACTGGTCTTTTATTCTTTCTTGCCGGTCGGTCGGATAAAATTGATAAAAAATTGGGCGCGGACAATTCAGCTATTATTGAATTGCGCGACAAGGTGATCTCATTCCAGAAAAAAACCACCCGAGTTACAACAGTTACTGATTATTTTGTGATGCTCGCCTTGGCTTTTGGGTGCTCTTATGCGGCATATCTCCTCGGTAACGCCCTTCCCAATATCGGTGATATCATTTCTCACTCAACCTGGAAAGTGATCATTATTACCACCATGGGTGTTGGATTGTCTTTTACTCCTATCAAAAATTATGAAGGCGCAGGCGCATCCAAATTGGGAACGGTTATGCTCTATCTCTTGATCGGTGTAATCGGAGCTTCAGCTAATTTAAAGGCTGTTATGGAATACCCGGCATTGTTCGGCATGGGACTCACCTGGCTGGCTATCCATTTGCTGATCCTCTTTGTTGTCATGAAACTGATCAAGGCACCTCTGTTCTTTATGGCAGTCGGTTCACAGGCCAATGTTGGCGGCGCAGCATCCGCACCTATTGTAGCATCAGCTTTTCACCCGGCTTTGGCTTCCGTTGGTGTTATGTTAGGGATCGCAGGATACGTTCTTGGAACCTATGCAGCCTTGTTATGTGCAAAACTGCTCTTACTGGTATCTTGATAATTGAATATGAAATACCTATATTGTGGCATTAAAATAAATTGGGCGATACTTGATACATATGTCGAATAATTTTATAAAATAAGAGACCCATATGAATAAGATCCGTATATGTACGCTTAAATACAGATCACTAAATATTATTGGACATTTATAATGGCTGCTTCCTGTTTATTGGTTCACAAAGCAAATACCGATAAAAGTTCTTTTAATAAAGTTCTTGAGTCTGCTGAAACGCTAATTAATGAGCAACTTGGAATATATTTCAAAGAAATAGAATATATCAAACCGGATGAAAATAGTTTTCTTATTCTCTTTAAAAAAGATGCTACATCAAAGTATTTGTCGACTCAAAAAGGCTGGATACACTTTGAGGGAACGGTATTTGCACTTAATGAGACTAAAGTCCACACGATTGAGAGTCTTTGGAAACTTTATCAAAGCAGTCCTAGCCTGAAACATTTTGCCAACTTACTTGATGGGCATTTTGTCATTAAAATTTACGATACCGATAAGAATTCCTATTTTGTGATCAATGATTTCATTAAAAATAAAACTCAATATTTTACAGAAAGTGAAGATTGTTTTCTTTACAGTTCATTTTCATATTTGAGTGCATTAATCAAGAAGCCCAAAGCAGATCTTCATGCGATCAATGAATTTATGTGGCGCTATTATATTTTGACGGAACGAAGCCTGCTTCAGGATAGCGAACGCATGATGCCCGCTACTATTCATCAAATTCATAACAATAAGATAGATAGAGAAATATATTGGACTTGGCCGGATCATTTTTCTGATACTCCCTTCCAGCAACAAGTGGAAACAGCAAAAGAGAACATGAGAGAAACAGCCCGTTTGCTGGGTGAAAATTTTGATCCTCATCTGGATTTTACGCAAGGTCAGGACAGTCGACAGAATATTGCAGCTCTTTTGGATCAAAAACAGACTTTTTCTACATCCATATTTGGGAAAAAAGAATTTGAAGAAGTCCGTATTACTAAGAAAATGGCAGATCGTTATGGTATCAAACACCATAACATCACGCTTGAAAAAGATTTTACTCAGAACCCTTTTAAATACTTTGAAGAAGCAATATTATTAGGGTCCGGTGAAGAACCCGGACATCAACTGGGTCGTATTTTGTATATGCGAGAGAAACAAGGAACTTACGGAAATGCTTTATGCAATGGCATGGATGGTCATTTTTATAAAAATGGTCTCTGGGATGAAATGTACACTTTCAATTTTTACCGTGAACCAAAATCCTTCCCTGTAGATATGTTCTTAAATCTTAGAATGTTAAGTTCAGATTATGATGCGTCTGTATTCACTGACGATATAAAAAAAATAAAAAACAATTCGAGGTCTTATTTTCACACTATGATCTCAGACTCTATCAAAGGAATGGAAAATTCTCCGGTTTCTATGCAAGTTGATCGTTTTGATCTGACTCATTGGCTGAATTTTGGTCTGGTTGCAAATTCTGCATCAAACACACTTGTCAATGCTTTTTCTCCACTTCTCTTTAGACGTAATTTAGAACTAGCTTTACAAGTCCCTGTAAAATGGAAGTTCAATCTTTCCAAATTCCAAAGAGCTCTAGTTTATGGTCTTCATCCCAAATTAGCTGCGGAAAAAACTGATTTTGGCGGTGTAACGATGTTACCTAAAAATATGTTCACCTATATCCCTTTTCTTATCCGCTACGGATGGCACCAATCAGGTCGACTAAGAAATAAAATGCTGCGTAAATTAGGATTTCATCCCAAAACCCATCTTCAAGATGCTTGGGATTATGTGCCTGTCTATAAAAGACTTTATGAACAAATGCGCGAAAACGGAAATTTCGATCCAAAATATCTATCCATTGGAGAGCTGATCAACAAACAACAATGGGCTAATATAAACAGCATACCTGAGCAAAACAGCAATACAACACTTGGTGATTACGAATTTATTTTTAAAGTTGTTAGTCTGGATACTTTCTATCATCAAGCCGAAGCAGTTTATAAAAATATTCACAAACAGTAACTTGTTTTTTGTGTTTTCCAAATAAAATACTTATACTTGAAAAGTTAACCACAAACATGATCTTTTTAACAGGAGGGTTACATGAGAAAAGGGTTAAGCATTTTTTTGGCTATACTATTGGTAATTATAATTATTGCAGTAGTTGGCATTCTTACTTTTAACAAACAATACAAAGCACTTCTTGAAGATGTTGACAAGGAATATGCATCAATTGAGAAAATCGACATGACGGAAATTCAAGATGGCGAGTACAGTTATCGCTTTGGAAAAATACCCGTTGTAGCTGATCTGATAGTCATTGTAAAGGATCATGCTATCACATCCATTACTATGAATGAACAATTCTCTGGTCCGGGTTATGAAGCATTGGAAACCATTGATCGTATTCTATTAAAGCAGGAGACAAAAGTAGATGCTGTCAGCGGAGCAACGACCAGTTCTAAAGTTATTATGATAGCAACGTATAAGGCACTTAAGGAACGTGACGAGTAACTCGTAACGTGTGACGCGATAATATCCAACTACAATAAAAAAGGCGAATTTCATTCGCCCTTTTTTATATTACTTTAGGAGATTATCATAAGAGGCCTAATTGCAAAAAATGAGGCTAAAAACGTTATAATTAACTGAATGTTAGGAAAATACCGGGAAATTAATTTAATTAAGTTAAAAAATGAAAAAAATCATG
>Ga0075116_10000531_pt1 | contig 17727 bp, 19 predicted proteins | sample AntAceMetag02UKC_FD_69786 | JGI IMG/M metagenome (GOLD analysis project Ga0075116, IMG submission 69786) | Saline lake microbial communities from Ace Lake, Antarctica- Antarctic Ace Lake Metagenome 02UKC | ecosystem: Environmental > Aquatic > Non-marine Saline and Alkaline > Saline | place...
ACAGGGCTTACCTCTATTCTACCTCTTATACCGTTTATATCCTTGGTGTGATTTGAGAAATAGTGATAGCCTCCTATAAAACATCGTGTTTCTAATACATCTGATAAAAACGGCACCAGTAGGCCTGCTTCATAATCTATGCCTTCTAAGGGGTCTTCATAGGTTGGGGTGGTGTATCTGGTTAAGGCGCTACTTGTAAAACCATAGGTTATGTCATCTTTTATGTGTTTTTTGCCTGATATGGGGAAGTAGCAGTTGGTTCTTACATCCACCCATTTGCTTAGGAATTCTAAGCCTGCGCCTAACTGGTGATGGCGGACATTGTTTTCAGTTTTTCTTGTGTCATAAAATACATTACCGCCTAATATGGCGGTATCATCGAAGATAAGGGTGCGGTAACCAATTCCTGCATTTTGTTCTTTAGCAGTTATTTCATTATCATATGTTAGGGTAAGTTTTGGGTTCAAAAAGAAAAATGCATCTTTTGTACCTAAAAGAGGTATAAACACATCAGCATAATAACGTTCTCTATGCTCTAAGGCTTTTATACCTGGACGTATTTGGATAGGGTATTTATCAGGTGCGGTTAAGAACCAATTACTGCTACCTGTATCACTGCTCTCCTGTGCAAAAGACGCACAGCAGAAGCTGGATATAAAAATACCCACCAATAATATTGCGAATAAAAATATCTTCTTCATATGTTAAGCGCTATTTTACTATACCCCCCCCGATTAGGCAAGGAAAATTTGCATTTAAAGATTTATTAACTAGGGTTGAAGCTCCCGCGAGGTAGAATCCGCAATAATTCCCTTTTTAACGGCAGAGTTTATTAAATCACGATGCCACGACGCTCCATCGGGAATTTTTATATTATTAAAAATCATTATCTGTTTGATAATATTTTCAATGCCATTGTAAAAATTCTGCAGTAATGCTGCTGCCCCGGCAAGTTCAAGCATTGAAAGCTTATGGGAGCTTTTACTTTCAGGCATTTCTGAAAGTACATGTTTGATGTTTTCAATTTCAGCTTCTATACGTTCACGAAGAGGGGCCATACAAAATAATTCCTTCACGAAAAATCATCTGTGTGAATTTATTCTTGTGCGAAAGGTTAACTATATCTACAGGTTTGGGTAGGCCAAAAAGCAAATCTCCGTAAAAATTATAAAATTCGGAAGGGGAAACCCCTTCTACGGCCAGGTCTATATCATTGCCTTCTCTTTTATCTTGTGCACACGATCCAAATAAAATAATCTTTGAAACATTGTACCTCTTGGCGATTTTCACAATTTTCTTTTTATTTTCATCTGAAATCATCTTATTTACACCTCTTTATCTCGAGTGTTAAGGAATATTTTAACATCAAAAGTATTACGAAGCAAGGATAAAAAAATCTTTATGGAAAATAAATGGGGACACCCTGCTGCACAAAAATGTCAGGAGCATACATGTTCCATTTTTGTGCTGCAGGGTGTCCCCATCACGGAGCAAAAATATCGATTATGCTTTTTTCGATTACTTCTTTTGTCAATAACTTTATCTCGTTTTTATCTTCAAGAAATCTTTCAACATCTTTCTTTATCGCATCGAAGTTAATATTTGCAATTTTTTCTAAAAGAAAATCTTTAATATTCGCTTCATTTAAATCATAGGCCTTGGCGTGTGTCTGCTTAATGGCATTGTTAAGTAACAGATAATTAGGCTTTGTTCTTTTCCCAAGATACCACATTAAATCGTAAAAATCCCTCCCCTTTGTATATTTTCTGAAAAAACAAGCATGTATCTTCGTCGCATAAAGAGACGGGATATCAAAATGCGTAATGTTTAATATATAAATCTTATTAACAATGGTATCTTCAATGCGCCATCCTGGTGGCGGATTGGAATCAACTTCTATCTTGACTGAAAGCTTCTGTCCTCTTAGGCCAGAGAGGCCTAATGCATATAATAGGTTTGGGAATCTCAACATGCTGCCTTGAACGGTTTTTGCCGCCTTTGTTTTTGTTTCTATCTCTATGCCTGATAGTTTAAATTCTCGTTTTATTTCTGATATAATTTTTGAAAAATCATAATTTTTTTTATTAATCACGGAAAAATCCAAATCCTCTGAAAAACGCCTCATGTCATAGAGTATCCTTAAGGCGGTTCCTCCTACAAATACCATATTGGCGAAATATCCTTTGTCTTGTAAAATTTTTAATACCAGCAATTGTAATGCTTCACGCAATTTATTAATTTTATCCTCTGTTTTTGCCGCGGAAGATATATATTGTTTAAAAAATTCAATCATTGTCTTTCCTTTCTAATAAAATTACATAGGGCTTTGCAAACGCGGCTTAATTTAATATTTTTAAACAATTTAGCATAATATAAAATTTTTTTCACATTCAAGCTCTCGGTATTCTGCAAACGGTATGATTGTTCAAATACAGATTCGTAATTGTCTTGAAAATTCTTCAAATTCAAATAGCAAAAATCGACCAACGCCTTCTCGGGCTCCGCAATAAAAAAGGATAAATTACTTTCATCCTTTACCGCATAAAAGCCCTTAAAACAGGCCGGCTTAATATGCTGATAAATAAACTGCCCAATTTCGTTTTTTAAGCGCTTTGTCTTTCTTGTCGTAACACTTGTGATATCAGAAACCCTCTCAGGAATTAAGCCATAATAATTAAGGGCATATTCTAAACTTAAATAAGATGGGGTATAAAGCTGGTTGGCAATATATCCCTTAGCGGGGGTAATTTTTCTATCATTCTCGTTTAAAAGAAAGATGCCTTTTTTTAATTTAATAAGCAGCCTCTTGCTATGCCAACGTTTCAGCTGATTGCGCAGGGCCTGCTTATTTGCTTTGTTACGCGTAAGGTCCCTGCTAAAGACAAGCGGCCAGCTCTGTACTGTGTTTTTAAAATTGGTGTAATTCATACATATTTCCTTATATAATCAAAAATGATTATTTACAGAAATAAGTATACCATGTATTTTTGATTTTGTCAAGGGAGTAGTGGTTGAGGAATTTGGAACAAACTGGTGGAGCTGAGGGGGATCGAACCCCTGGCCTCTGCTATGCGAAAGCAACGCTCTCCCAGCTGAGCTACAGCCCCAAATTTTCGGAAATAATCAATATTCTAATCATTCTTTTTTCTTAAGGTAACCTTATAGTCTTCTTCCCCTTCTAAAATAACGTGGCCTTCTCTGGCAAGCCAGCCCAAACTCATTAAAATTATATCCTTGGGTTTTTCTATTTTAGTTACCATATCCGAGAGCTTACTTGGCCCATTCCCGTCAAGATAATGCCATATCTCCCCCGCCACTATACCTATATTAGTTATCATTCTTCGGCCTCCTTTAATTTTTACAACGTAAAAATTATCCCGAGAATATTATATTCGAGGGATCTCTCATTGCCGTTTGTTAAGACTTCCGCATTGTGGACATTTTGATATTACTTCATGCAAACTATCTACATAATTATGGGTACATATCGCACATTGCCATATTTGTTTTTTCTCTGATACATAATGCGTTGGCTTCTTGTCGCGCTCAAAAAATATCCATAGCAATAACACACCTATTACTGTTATGAATGTATAAATAGCAACTGCTGTGCTTAGATCCAGTCTTATCATTATTATTGTGCCTCAAGCTCAAGGAGTATAATACCTTCTTGATTTTTTTTTGGCTTACCGGGTTCAAGTGATGAGAACTGCCATTTTTCAATATATCTTGTACCTATAAGGTCTATGTCTGAATAGCCGCAAGATTTTATCTTTTCTATAAAAACTACCTTGCCTGTCGGTGAAACCAGGAACCTTAATTTAATCTCAAATTTTTCCCCTTTATACGGACTATTACCGGATCCAAAAGCTCTATTTATTTTGGGAGCAGGAGGCCTAAATAAAATTTGCCGCGCTGCTGCTTCGCTTCTTATTTCTGGGCTCTGAGCCGGGGTTATTGCCTCTATTGATAAAGGCATCTCTTTAGGCAAATCTTTTCTCTCACTGATTATTTCTGTTACTGAATCACCATATGGCCTCTTGGGGGTAGCGGTTAATTTTGCGTGCCTTAATCTTTCCTCTGAAAAAAAACTTGGTTTATTATCTATATCTAGAAGTTTTCCAGCCACATTCCTTCTCTGGCCATGTTTTAATACATCTCCTGTGCCATGGTAAACTGGTAAGTCTTTATCTAAAATAGAACCAATAAAATTAATTGTTGAGAATCTTTCTTCTCTTAACTCAACAGGCGTCACAACAATAACTATTGTGGAGAAAAAGAATATATGCACTAAAAAAGAAGCAAATAGTGCCCTTTGGAATGTTAGTTTAATCAATTGATTACTCCGTCATTAATCCCCAGTTTGGCTTGTCGCAATATTTACCTTTGATATACCTTCTTGCCTACATATATCCCATATTTTTACAACTCGTCCTAAAGAGGCCTTCTCATCTGCCTTTATTAATATCGATCTTCTCAAGTTGGCCATATCTTTAAGCTGTGAGCCTAATTCATTCATAGTTGCTAATTTTCCATCAAGATAAATCAGATTTTCGGCAGTCACTGTTATGATAACGTTTTTCTCGCTCAAAGCCTCTGAAGTAATAGCTCTGGGCAGATGCACCTTTATGCCAGGTTGAAATATAAAACTCGATGTTAGCATAAAAAATATAAGAAGTAAAAATACAATATCTATTAAAGGGGCTAAATCCATGCTGGATAAGGTTCTTTCTGTTTTAACCCGCATCTTAAGCTTCATCCCGTTAGACCTTTCTTTTTCTATTGTTAAAAATAAAATATATCCCATTAAACTTCATCTGTATGCTCACATTTTTATTCATAATTAAAAAAGGTCTAACGGGATTCATAATCAGTACCTCTTTGTGTAAGTATGTTTATTAAGTCTGTAGCGCTTCTCTCCATATCAAGAGCAAAACCATCAGCCTTATTAACCAAATAATTGTATGCTACATAGGCAGGTATAGCAACGGACAGGCCTGCTACTGTTGTTATAAGTGCTTGCCATATTCCTCCTGCTAAATCACCGGGAGAAACAGGATTTAATGAAGTTGATTTTTCCTGGATAACCTGAAAGGCCCGCACCATTCCACATACTGTGCCTAATAAGCCTAAAAGTGGTGTAATATGCGCCACTGTAGAAAGAATGGGTAAATTCTTTTCTAAGCGTGGCACTTCATAAAGAGCTGCTTCTTCAATTGCTTCTTTTATTTCCTCTTTTGGCCTATCATGTTTTAAGATACCTGCTTTTAATATATGCGCAATAGGCCCTGGTGTATTTTCGCACATCTCTATGGCTTCCATTATTTTGTTGCGCTTTAATTTATCAGCTATTTCATCCATAAATTTTTTGGTATCAATCCTTGCTCTATAAAGATGCAATACCCTTTCTACTACAATCGCCAAAGCGATTATAGAGCACAATATAATGGGGTACATTACTGGCCCACCCTTTATAATCATTTCAAACATATCTTTTTCCTTTCTGTTATAAGCCTAAATCTTCTTTATGTTTATCAATCCAACGCAATCTTTCTCTTGCGTGCTTGGCTTCTTCTATATCTTCGTTTGCCAGTTTTTCATAAATCTTTTTTGCGTCCATCCACCTGTCTTGTGTCTCAAATATCTGCGCACATCTTAGTTGTGCGCGCGTAGCCCAGTATCTGCTATGCGGAAACAAATAGCTGACTTTAAGATAATCAGCTATTGCGGCACTGTAGTCTCCATGACTCTCATAACATTGTGCAATCTGAAACTGCACCTGCGCATTAAAATCATCATTGCTTGTAGTATCTAATGCCTTTCTAAAATACGTCAGAGCTTTATTATAATAACCCAATTCCTGATATATGTCCGCTATCTTTTTATAAATCGCCCTTTTAAAATTTTCTTTATCAGAGCGTTGTAAAATATCCTCTAAAATACTTACAGCCTCCTCGTGCCTGCCTTTCTCTGTCAAGATATCACCTAAAGCAGTAGCTGCAATATCTGCGGCATCGCCTCCAGGATATTGCTCAATTACCTTTTTAAGATGCTTGATAGCTTCATCTGCTTTGTCCTGCTGATAAAGAACCATGCCAGACCAATAGAATGCGTCATCTGTAAGCGCGCTTTTTGGAAACTCTTTTATAATTCTGCTTAGGCAAGTTTGCGCTCTTCCGAATTGATTTTTTAAATAATAATACTGAGCAAACCAGAATACTACATCGGGCACTAATTTACTATCTGGATATTTACTTAAAAATTCCGAAAATATTTTTACTGCTTTTTTTTTCTGTTTATTTTGATAGTAACTTAGTGCCATTTCATATGTAGCTGTCTGAACTATTTCTTTACTTTTTCCATTTACAACAACATCCCTGTATGCTTCTATTGCTTTATTATATTCGCCGGAATTATAAAAACAAACCCCTAAATAATATAATGCTTCATTCCTTAAAGGGCTTCTGCAATAGCTTTCTTTTATCTTGCTAAATTGTTCGCGAGCTAATTTAAAATTGCCTTCTTTAAAATAGACCATACCCAACTCAAATATAGCTTCATCTGTGAGCCTGCTATCAGGATAGTTTAGGAGCAGATTTTTAAATGCAATAGCAGCAGCGTCATAATTACCTGTTTCAGAAAATGTAATGCCTAATTGATGTTGTGCATAATCCGCATAATAACTATCAGGATGCTCTTTTAAGACTTCGTCGTAATAAGACTTGGCCTTTTCATGTTCTTGGATTTCTAAATATATGTCACCTATGCGACAGATAGAACTCACTATAAGGCCTCTGTCAGAAGAAACATTGATTACTTTTTTAAATTCCGAGATTGCCTCTTTTCTTCTATTAAGCCTTAAGTATGTCCAAGCAATATTAAAATGAACCTGTCCGAGGAGTTCGCTTTGAGGAAAACCATCAAGGAATTTTTCATAAACTAATAAAGTTTGCTCATAATCAGAAAGCGCGTAGTAATTTTCCGCTTTCCAGAAGTACGCATCATCCAGCCATTCGTTTTTATTAAATGTTTCTATAATGTAATTACAGGCTTCTATTGATTCAGCATGATTGCCATTAATATAGTGGCATCTTGCAAGTCCAAAAAACGCCGAAGCTGCAATGTTATCAGTGGGTATACTTTTTATTAGTGCGTTGAATACTTCCATTGCCTGCTGATATTGGGATAATTCAAAATAAGACCAACCAATATTTAAAGACGTATATCTTGACCATTTTTTTTCTTTTGATGTATCTATGGCATTCTCATAAGCTTCTATAGCGCCTCGGTAATCACGAAGCTGCATCAATATCTCGCCCTTAAGAAATAAAGCGTCTTTTGTCCTGCTAGTCAATGGATATTTATCAAGATAATTATTTATTTCCCTTCTTGCTTCCTCATGCCTTCTAAGGTCAAAAAGGCATTCAGATATCTTATATAAAGAATCTCCCGCGACTTTTGAGGACGGATAATCATCCACCACTTTTTTAAAGGATTCTAATGCCAGTTCAAATAGATTTTGTTTATAAAAGCACCAGCCTTTAGAATAATATGCGCTGGCTATGTGTGCGGAGTTAGGGTATTCATCTAATAGTTTTTGATAAAGTTTAGTTGCTTCTGCATATTCGCCGACTTCATAATTAACCTCTCCTGCCCAATAGAATCCAGCACCTCTGGTCTCTTCTGAAGTGGTTGAATCTAGTAACACCTTAAACTCATGCAGCGCCTTGACATAGTTGTTGCTATAAAAATAAGACTGCCCCAAGATAATGCGGGCTTCATCAATATAATCACCTTGTGGGTAATTTGCCAAATAAGCTTCTGCTTGAGTTATCGCTACCTCGTAAAACTGGTCATTAAATACATTTCGGCACAGTATAAACCGCTTCTTTTGTTCATTATCAACCTCAGACTGTGCACACAAAAGTACACTGCTAAAGCATAATGCTATGGTAAGAATTATTATAAGTGGGAATTTTAACTTCACGGTGGCTATAAGTATAACATATAGTATTTTCTATTGCAATATTTTCTTTAAATATTGGCCAGTATATGAGCGTTTCTTTTTAGATACTTCTTCAGGTGAGCCACACGCCAGGAGGCTTCCTCCGTTTACTCCGCCTTCTGGGCCAAGATCAATTATATAATCTGCGCATTTAAGCATATCGAGATTATGCTCAATAACTAAAACAGAATTACCCTGTTCAACAAGGGCGTTTAAAACTGAGAGAAGTTTGTGCACATCATCAAAATGCAGGCCCGTAGTAGGTTCATCTAACATATAAAGCGTATTTCCTGTAGCAGTTTTACCTAAATGCGCTGAAAGTTTAACTCGTTGCGCCTCACCTCCTGATAAGGTGGTGGCTGGCTGGCCTAATTGTATATATCCTAAACCAACTCCTATTAAAGTTTTTAACTTAGACCTAATTCTGGGAATATTTTTAAAAAGTTCATAAGCCTCATCAATGCTCATCTCTAAAACATCTGCAATGCTTTTACCTTTATATTTTACCTGGAGGGTTTGTTCATTAAATCTTCTGCCTTTACAAACCTGACATATAATATGCACATCAGGTAAAAAATGCATCTCGATCTTCTTTACACCGTCACCTTCGCATGCATCACATCTGCCACCTTTAACATTAAAACTAAACCTACCTGCTTTATATCCACGCATCTTAGATTCCGGAATATTACTGAAAATATCTCTTATATGGCTAAACACTCCTGTATATGTAGCTGGATTAGAGCGAGGTGTTTTCCCAATAGGCGATTGATCAACCACAATTACCTTATCAATGTTCTCAGTTCCAAGTATTTGTTTGTGCTTGCCTGGAATTAGCGGAGAACGGTAAAATTTTCTGGCTAATGCCCTATATAAAATTTCATCAACTAAAGTAGATTTGCCAGAGCCTGATATGCCACTTACACAGGTAAACACCCCTAACGGTATTTCCACATCTATATTTTTAAGATTATGCTCCACTGCGCCTTTTATTATTAGTTTTTTCCTGTCTTTGTAACTGCGGCGTTTCCCAGGCAATGGAATAGATAATTTACCATTCATATATTTAGCGGTTAAAGAGGCTTTGCATTTAAATAATCCTTTTAGCGAGCCATCATATATAACCTTCCCGCCATTTTTACCTGCTCCAGGCCCTAAATCAATAACATGATCAGCGCTTCTTATGGTAGCTTCATCGTGCTCTACCACTAAAACTGTGTTTCCTAAATCTCTTAATGCATATAATGTATCTATGAGCTTAGAATTATCCCTTTGATGCAAACCAATGCTTGGCTCATCAAGCACATATGTAACACCTACCAATCCAGCTCCTATCTGTGTTGCCAGGCGAATTCTTTGTGCCTCTCCTCCTGATAAGGTTGTACTCATTCTGTCTAAATTAAGATAATTTAAGCCAACGTTAATTAAAAAATTCAATCTTGTCTTTAGCTCTTTTAAAATCTGCTTTGCTATTAACGCATTTTCTTTGGTTAGTTTAAGGTTTTCAATAAACTTAAGAGCTCCATCTATACTAAACCTGCATACTTCGGATATGTTTTTTTCATTTATCTTTACTGAAAGTGATTCACGTTTTAGGCGGCTACCATTACATTGAGTGCAAGGATGTATTGACATATAACCATGGATAAAATTCTTAATATATTCACTATCTGTCTGCTTGAATCTGCGTTCTAAATTTGGGATAACACCTTCAAAATATTTATCGAGGTTTTTTTCACCGGAACCGTATAATATTATTTCTTGAATTTTCTTGGATAATTTTTTAAATGGTGTATCTAAACTAAAATTATAATCATAACTTAAGTCTCTCATAAAACGATGATAATACAACAGTAAAGCCTTGCCACCCTTGCGCCAAGGCTCAATCGCGCCCTCTTTTAAAGATTTGGATTTATCAGGCGCTACTAATTCAGGGTCTATTTCCATTTTGTTACTCAAACCATCACAGGCCGGACATGCACCATAGGGTGAATTAAACGAAAACATCCTCGGTTCTAATGCTCCATAGCTTATGCCACAATTAGGACAGCTATTCTGCGTGCTATAAAGTGTTTCACGGCCTGCGCCAGTCTGTTTAGCAATAATTAAAAGGCCATTACTACTCTTTAAGGCAGTTTCCACAGAATCAGTAAAGCGTTGTTTCATTTCACTCTTTAGAATTAGCCTATCAACTACTATTTCTATGCTATGCTTAAGTTTTTTGTTAAGTTTAATTTTTTGATTAAGGTCAATAATTTCCCCATCCACCCTGACTCTTACAAAGCCCTCCCTTTTAGCATTTTCAAATAACTGTATGTATTCACCTTTTCTACCTATTACTAATGGTGCTAATATCATTATAGGCGTATTTATGTATGAAGAAAATATATGCTCTACTATCTCCTGCTCACTCTGACTCGATATTTTATTGCCGCATTCATAGCAATATGGCTGACCTACACGCGCAAAAAGCAGCCTCAGATAATCATAAATTTCTGTAGTAGTTCCGACAGTGGAGCGGGGATTGCCACCTGCTCTTCTTTGTTGGATTGATATGGTTGGGGAAAGGCCTTCGATGTAATCAATATCAGGCTTCTGCATTTGCTGTAAAAATTGCCTTGCATAAGCAGAAAGACTCTCCACAAACTTACGCTGACCTTCTGCGTATATCGTATCAAAAGCAAGAGAAGATTTTCCAGATCCGGAAAGCCCCGTTATAACAGTCAATTTATCCCTTGGTATTTTTACATCAACGGATTTTAAGTTGTGCTCTCTCGCGCCTTTTATGTGTATATAATCTTTTATCATATTAAAATAAAAAAAATTAGGGACAAATACTTAAAAAGAATGTCATTCCCGCGAAAGCCAGCGGCCTTGCCGCTAGGCAGGCGGGAATCTACATAATGGATCCCCATTTTCATGGGGATGACACTTTAATTAGGTATCTGTCCCAATTTTTCTTTTTACTTACTTCTTCTTTTTACTTTTGACTACCTTTTTCTTCTTCTTTTTCTTGCCGCCGCGCGCCATCTTAGCCATAGAAACATCACCTTTCTTATCTACGAAATAAAGGTAACCCTTCTCTCTCTTGATGCCGGCTTTTACAACTACCTTTGGCGAACCGCCTTTTTTCTTACCGCGGGCCATCTTCGCCATAGAAACGTTGCCTTTTTTATCTATATAATACAGGTAACCTTTCTCTCTCTTTATGCCACATTTATAAACTTTAGTTGCCATATTCTCTTTCACCTCCTTTAATGAGCACATAATTTACAGAAGCGTTAGCAATGTAAATTATAAGTGCGAATTAAATCCTTGACATCTTAGATGTCAAGGATAAGTTTGAACCTAAAAGTTATGTCGCTTATGCTCCATAACTTTTGTTCTTACTTATTTTATACTTTTTTCTCGACGAGCGCAAGGAAAAAAATAAAAAAAAGGTGACAAATAGGAAATTGGGACAGGTACGAATTTTTTCTATCTAAAAATTCGTACCTGTCCCAATTTCTACGTACCAATTTTAAGAGATGATAGGATTTGTTTTAGGGTAGCCACAGCTGAAAGGGCTGCCAAATAACTTGTTTTCGGATTATCAGGGGATGGGACATTTTCTGTCATGGTGCTTAATTTACCAAAATTTCCTTCTACCTCAACCTGATGAGAATTTCTTTTAAATGAATGGGATGTAATTATAGTAACGCGCGTCTTGGCAGCGCCTATCCCTGCTAAGCTAAGCAGCGCCGACACATTCACATTTTTCGGGAAAGCTTTTACCGCCTTTTTGGCATTCCCGTCGAATATTACCTTTTCACCTTTTATGCTTTTTATGTTTATTTTATTTTTAATGATATATGGGGCACCTTCTAAGCCTTTTGGTGGCTTTCTGGTTGTAAGGTGGACGCTTTTTATTCCTGCATGGCTTGCTGCTTTTATAGCATCGACTCCGGATATAGCACCACTGGGAAGATATATCTTGATACCTTTTTTATCCGCTACTTTAAATAATTTCTTATAATTCAGCAAGCCTCCTATACTCATTAACATTATATCTTTCTTTGCGCTAATTGCTCTCTTAAGAATATCACCACTTGTTTTTGCTGACGCAGCTTCTATTACTAAGCTGCTTTTTTTAATTAGGCTTGATAAAGATAATATCTTTGGTTTCTTTTTAAGCAAAGATCGCAATTTTAATGCTCTGGCTTTGTCAATATCGCAAATCCCGACAATAACAGCCTTACCACCTAACTCCTTATCAATAACTTTTGCTAACTTTGATCCTATCGTGCCGCAACCTATAATACCTACATTTAATTTTTTCATAATAATCCTATGATCCTGATACAGATGTCCATTTTTTCTCACCAGAGACAGCCAACATCTTATTAACAGCATCTTTTGCTCTTATTCTTATGGCTTCAGGCACTACTACTTTATGCTCCATAAACTCCAAAGAATGCGCTACCCAGCCTAAAGTTGTTAACTTCATACTAGCGCATAAGAGGCCGTCTGTAGGAATATAAAATTTCCTATCAGGAAATTCTTGTTTTAGCCTAAATAGCATACCATACTCAGTCCCGATTATAAATTCTTTTGCTTTTGATTGCGCTATATATTTTATCATGCCACCAGTAGAAGTAATATGGTCTGCCAAGGCTAATACTGGCGGATCACACTCAGGATGCGCGACAAATTCAGATTTTGGATGAAGCGCTTTTGCAGCTATTATTTGGTCTTCATGTACTCTTATGTGTGTAGGACAAAATCCTTCCCAGCAAATGATTTCTTTATCCGGTAGCTGAGTCTGAACATATCTTCCTAAATTTTTATCCGGCACAAAAAGTATTTGTTTTTGTTTAAGTGAGTGCACTATCTCTACGGCATTGCTTGATGTGCAGCAGATATCGCTTTCCGCCTTTACGGCTGCGGATGTATTAACATAACAGACAACCGCTGCTTCCGGGTATTGCTTACGCTTTTTCTTTAGCATATCCACAGTTATCATATCTGCCATAGGGCAACCAGCCTCTTTTACAGGCAGAAGTACGGTTCTGTTAGGATTTAATAAATAGGCTGTTTCTGCCATAAAATGCACGCCACAAAAAACTATCACATCCGCTGTTGTGTTTACTGCTGCCCTGCTTAGGGCCAGAGAATCCCCGCTTATATCAGCTATCTCCTGCACTTCCTCTCTCTGGTAATTGTGCACGATAATAACTGCATTGCGTTCTTTCTTTAACTGCTGTATTCGGGACCTTAAGTCATCTTTGTATTTTGTCTCATCTTTTTGTGTGTAAATCATTTTTTCACCTTTTTGTTTTCCTTATCTACTATTATTACATTTTCTTTGATAGCAACTGCTTCTTTTGAATCAGCTAAACAATAAGATATGATCAGGAGATTATCGCCAACTTTGGCGTGTAGGGCTGCTCCGCCGTTCATACAAATAGCACCAGCATTCGCCTCACCTTTGATGGCATAGGTTTCGATGCGACTTCCATTACTTACATTGACTACCTGCACTTTTTCTCCCTCAAAAATATCCGCATCTTTAAGCAATACTGAATCAATTGTTATGCTCCCTCGATAATTTACATTTGTCTGGGTCACAGTAGCATTATGGATTTTAGATTTCATCATTATTCTTAGCATTCTTTTCTCCTAAAATTTTTCTCAAAAATTTTATCCCGAGATTACTAAAATCCGACAAAAAGGAGGATTTAAGTAGGTCGAGGGGTCTACACCGTTATAATTATATTATCTATTAACCTAGTTTTACCAAAATAAACAGCTAATGCAATTAAAATCTTTCCTTTTAATCTTTTTACAGGCTTTAAATCCTTACTACTTACTATAGAGATGTAGTCTATTTTTGCTCTGGGTGTGGATTTTATCACCTTGCGTATTGTATGAATTATTGTATTAGCGTTTTTCACTCCAGATGCTATCATTCTCTTTGCCTGTTGCAGGGATTTATATAAAATTATCGCGTTTGCTCTATCTGCTTTTCGTAGATATATATTGCGAGAACTCATAGCAAGGCCGTCTTTTTCTCTTACTATCGGTAATATTTTTAATTTTATAGGCATATTCAAATCCTTAACCATCGTATCTATGATTATGGCTTGTTGTGCATCTTTTTGGCCAAAGTATGCAATATCAGGCTCTATTATATTAAACAACTTAGATACAACTGTTGCCACGCCCTTAAAATGTGCAGGCCTTTTTATACCACACAAGCAAGTGCCTAGTTTTTCTACGCTAACACAAGTTTGATGGCCATTTTTATACATAATTTTAGCCGAAGGCGCAAAAACTATATCAACCTTTGCTTTTTTTGCTATGCCTAAGTCTCGCTTTATGTTTTTTGGATAACGTAAATAATCCTCACTAGGGCCAAATTGGGAGGGATTGATAAAAATACTCAAAACAACATAATCACACTCCCTAGCCGCTCTTTTAATAAGGGATATATGACCATCGTGAAGATAGCCCATAGTTGGAACAAGGCCTATTTTACGATTTTTTTTCTTTGCCTTTTTTATTTCGTTTTTTATTAAAGCTATGTTTCTTATTAGTTTCATAATAACTGTTTAAGAGGCTTTTGCACAAACACTCTTTCGTGCATCCTCGGATGTGGTATTACTAATTCAGGTGTATTAATTTTTTTATTACCAAATGTAAGGATGTCCAGATCAATGGGGCGTGGCCAATTTTTAATTCTATTAATTCTTCCAAGTTCCTTTTCTATTTTTTTAAGCTCATGAAGCAATTGATATGGCGTAAGGCTTGTCTGTATCTCTATTGCCCCATTTAAATACTTTCCTTGCGGAGGGCCGCCTTCTGGGTCTGTCTCTATGAGAGTGGATGTTTTTACTACTTCTATATCAGTTATGTTGCGTAATTTCTTAATGGCAACATCTATATTATTCTTTCTGTCACCAAGATTAGAACCAACACCAATATAAACCGTTTCCATTGTTATTTCTCGTGTAGCTTTTTTATTCTATCTAATGCTTCTTTAATACGTTCTTGGGAAACCGTCAGAGCCATACGTATGTATCCCTCTCCATTGTGCCCAAAACCTACACCTGGGGTAACTACTATATCGCATTTTTCCAACAGCATCTTAGAAAGCTCGGTTGATGTATAACCTGGAGGCACAGGTATCCATGCATAGAATGTTGCTTTTGGCTTAGGGGTCTTCCAGCCAATTGCATTTAACCCATCAATCAATACATCCCTTCTTGACTGATACATTTTATTAAGCTTCTTTATGTGTTTCTCATCGCTCTTAAGAGCTACTATGCCGGCAAATTGAACTGCCTGAAAAATACCTGAGTCTATGTTAGCCTTTACATTACCTAAGGCACGAATAATTTCCTTATTACCTGTTGCAAAACCAATTCTCCACCCTGTCATATTATATGTTTTAGACAAAGAATGAAATTCCACCCCTACTTCCTTTGCGCCATCTATCTGCAAAAAACTTACTGGTTTGTAATCATCAAAGGAAATCTCAGAATATGCTGCATCATGACATACAATTATATTATTCTCCTTGGCAAAGGCTATTACCTTCTTATAAAATGCCTCATCTGCTATCGCTGCTGTCGGATTATTAGGATAATTTAGAAACATTATCTTTGCTCTTTTCGCTATCTGATAATCTATAGCATCTAAATCCGGGAGAAAGCCATTTTTCTCAAGCAATGGCATAATGTGGCATACTCCTCCGGCGAATATAGTACCGGATTTATATGGCGGATAACAGGGCTCTGGCACTAATGCCTCATCTCCATGATTTAGAAAAGCAAGCGGTATGTGCGCTATGCCTTCTTTTGAACCTATAAGCGGTAATACTTCTGTATCCGGGTCAAGGTTAACTGAAAATCTCCTCTTGTACCAATCAGCTATTTCTGTACGCAACTGCGGTATGCCATAATTCAACGCATAACGATGGTTATCCGCATCCTGCGCTGACTTATATAAGCTTTCTATTATATGTATTGGCGTAGGTGTATCTGGGTCACCTACGCCTAAGTCTATAATATCCCTACCTGAAGCCATTGCTGCCTTTTTCATTTTATCTATCTCCGCAAAAAGATATGGCGGCAGACTTTTTAATCGTTGTGAAATCTCTATTTTCATATTTCCTCCAAAACATCCTGCATAGTGTAAAGCTTAGGTGATTTTCCAATAAGGAATTTGGCTGCCCGCAGTGCACCTATGGCAAATATATCCCTTGAATGAGCTTTGTGAGTTAGTTCTATTCTTTCGTTTTTTCCGGCAAATACAACAGTATGTTCTCCAACAACATCACCGGCTCTAATAGCGTGAATTCCAATCTCACCCTTCGGGCGCTTCCCAACATTACCTTCTCTTCCATAAGTTAAACGATATTTTTTATTCTTACCCTTAGCTTGTGAGATTTCATCTGCTATACGCTTAGCAGTACCACTCGGAGCATCCTTCTTCTGATTATGATGTGTTTCTATAATCTCAATATCATAATCTTCACCCAAGTCCCGCGTAGCAGCTCCCACTATATTAAGGAGCACATTGACACCTACACTCATATTTGGTGAACATAATATTGGAATAGAAAATGAAGCTGCTTTTATAATTCTTAATTCTTCATCAACTAAACCAGTGGTCCCAATAACAAGCGGCTTTTGCGCTTCCTTGGCAGCCTTTACATTATTTATCGTGGAAGAGGGTGTGGTAAAATCTATTACTACATCACTCTTTTCTATTACTTCTGTAATATTAGCAGCTATAGAAACCCCTAGCTCATCAATGCCGCATATGCTGCCTAAATCCTTACCTATATCTGGATGATCTTTTTTCTCAGCACCTCCAACAACTTTGAATTCTTCTGATTCTGTGGCCAAAGATACAAGTCTGCGGCCCATTCTGCCGCTACATCCTGTAATTACTAATTTAATCATAATATGCTCCTTGCTAAATTGTAGGGGCTTGATACCCCTTTTCAGGGGCACAAGTTTACCAAACCCTAATAAGATGGTTCGATAAATCGAACCACTACTAAATTAATTTATACTGCTTTAACACCTTCTTAAGCTTTTCTAAATTTTCATCTGACATAGCGCACATTGGAAGACGCAATGCTCCATCAATCATACCCATAAGTGCCATAGCTGTCTTTACTGGGATTGGATTGGTTTCAATAAATATCGCATCTACTAATGGCATAAGCTTATAATATATTTGCCTTGCTTTTTGTGTGTTGCCATCATTATATGCTTTTATCATTTCAGATACATCCTTTGGCGCTATGTTTGCAACTACTGATATAACGCCACAGCCGCCAATTGAAAGTAAAGGTAATGTGAGAGCATCATCGCCTGAAATTAAGTCAAAATCATTACCACAGAGCCTCTTAACGTCTGCCATTTGCTTAACATTTCCACTAGCTTCCTTGACTCCGACCACATTCTTTAACTTTGATATTCTTACCATTGTATCGGTTTCAATATTTTTTCCTGTACGAGAAGCGATATTGTATGCAATAAGTGGAATATCCACATTATCTGACAATACCTTAAAATGTTGGTATATGCCTTCCTGTGTTGGCTTATTGTAATAGGGTGAAATGATCAGCGCACCATCAGCACCTGCTTTCTTTGCGTGACTGGTAAACTCAAGCGCCTCAGCAGTGTTGTTTGAACCTGTACCTGGGACAACCTTTGCTTTTCTCTTGG
>Ga0075116_10000534_pt1 | contig 17690 bp, 27 predicted proteins | sample AntAceMetag02UKC_FD_69786 | JGI IMG/M metagenome (GOLD analysis project Ga0075116, IMG submission 69786) | Saline lake microbial communities from Ace Lake, Antarctica- Antarctic Ace Lake Metagenome 02UKC | ecosystem: Environmental > Aquatic > Non-marine Saline and Alkaline > Saline | place...
CGAAGCCTGTCGCTTGGTATATAATCAGACACTTGCGATACGCAGAGAATCCTGGGAAAGACACCAAAAATCTTTGTCGCTGTATGATACCAGCAATTTTCTGCCTCAATGGAAAAAGGAAAAGCCTGGTTTGGCAGATGCCTTTTCTCAGTGCTTGCAGAATGCCCAGCTTCGAGTTGACCTTGCATTTAAAGCATTTTTTCGCCGGGTTAAATCTGGTGAAACCCCTGGCTTTCCAAGATTCCGTAGTTTTCACAGATACGATAGCTTTACATTTCCTCAATCCGGATTCAATCTCATTGATGATAGGCTTAAATTGTCCAAAGTCGGCTCTATTAAAATCCGCAAACACCGGAATATTGAAGGAACTGTTAAAACCTTGACTATTCGCCGGGATGCTGTTGGCAAATGGTGGGCTTCCTTTTCGTGCGAAGTCACACCCACACCACTGCCAAAAATTAATGCCGTGGTTGGTATTGACGTTGGACTGAAATCCTTTGCTACATTGTCTACTGGCAAAAAAATTGCTAACCCTCGATTCTTTCGCACTGAAGAAAAGAAGCTGGTAAAGGCTCAACAAAAACTTAGCAAAGCCGAAAAGGGTACGCCCATAAGACATAAGCGACGCAAAGCTGTTGCTCATATTCATAGTCATATTACCAATAAACGCAAAGATTTTGCTCATAAACTTTCTCGTAATCTGGTTAATGAATTTCAATTTATAGCATTTGAAAAACTGAACGTCAAAGATATGATGGGTAATCACACCAAAACCTTTGGTTACAAACTCAATAAAAGTATTGGAGATGTAGCGTGGACTCAATTCATGCAATTCACAGCGTACAAGGCAGAGTATGCCGGTAGAACTGTGGCATGGGTTAATCCTCGCAACACGAGCAAGAGGTGCTCTCGATGTGGGCAACTTGTTGAGAAAAAATTGTCTGATCGTGTCCATCGTTGCTCCTGTGGTCTCGTTCTTGATCGAGATGTTAATGCCTCCATTAATATTTTAGCTCTTGGGATGAAGAGCTTAGCTTCGGCTTAGATGCCCCGACCGCTTGCGGCGGGGAGCATTCACTGGAGAGCATAACCTTCAAAGATGACAAGGAATTGATGGATTTTTTCACAAAGACGGCGGTGGAAAAGATTAAAAACTGGAAAAGTGAGCAAGAGGACGCTAAGGCATGAGTGCAAAGGTTTGGCCATCAACGTGCATTTTGAATCCGAGGCGAGCCACAAGCAAAAGCGTGTGTATAAATTGCGCCAGGAAATGCAAACATGCAGGCAGGAACTACCGTAAAAGAACTCGTAAAACTGCTACAAAAAAAGGGGTGGCGGGGCGATATGAACAATGATTTAGAAGCACTCGAAATTATAAAAGGGTATCGTGACGAACTCACTAGAGTAGCCGGGCGTATGGAAAGCGGGGAGAAATGCTATCCCTGTGCTGTAGGCCTATTCTTGCCTATCAAAGCAAGAGAATGCTTAGCTGTCGCAAGAAGCTGCGATCCGACTGCGGAAGATCGTTTGCATGGAATATTTAATGATAAACCATAGTAAGTCTTGATAGAAAAAGGAGGCTGTAGAACGCGGCCCCACAGAATCAAAGGGGCCGCGTAAGATACCTGCCGACATAAGAGAAAGACTTGAAACCTTTTTTAATAGCTTTAATCTCCCCTCGGACACAGAAGATGATAAAGAGGATGAATGAAGCTTCTCATTAGGACTGTGCCTCCTCTTCCCTGCCCATCAGCATTGCCGTGAAGGTAGAGCTATCCTTTTTGGCCTCGATCTCTATGGGGTCACTACCGGAGTCTCGCAAGGATATCTTTATGGTATCGCTTGCCTGGCCTTTCATGAATCCCTTTGCTGCCTTTACGATTGCCTCAAGATAGTCGAGCCCGACAAAAAAAACAGTGCGTGGCCTTATGCTTTGGACTGCGAATGGAGCTTCTGTGTTGGGGAACTCCTGATCAATTCTGCGCTGCTTTATCACTGTTGTCGTGTGCAGGTCCCTACACTCAAAATTAATGTTGTTATCGCTCGTCCCAAACATGGCGTTAAGGGTAGCAAGATCTGTTGGGTTTTTGGGTAAGACTTTCAGGATCTTTTCGGCAGTCTTCGGCGCTACCAGGACGCTAAGCGGTACGGCAAGTTGATTGTCGAAACCGAGGTAGTCCTCAGCGTTGCGCACCCTAGAGTCAGTCACTTTAATTACATATCTGCCGTTGGTCACTACTGCCGAATCTCCGTCAAGATACAGATTTTCCCTAGAGTCCTTGAGTGTTTTTTTTGCGTACTTCCCTAATAAAAATTTGTCCTGCGAAATTAACATTTAGCTCTCCTTTTTAAAATACTGTGTGCATGGATATAATTCTTCCGTCCATATCCCTGGTTATTCTTTCAAAGAAAATCCAGGATTGATTTTTGTTTTCACCTCCACCTATGAATCCCTCATGTTTCGGCGCCTGGATGCCTGGGCTATTTTTCTTTTTCGCTTCATCTTCTTATGATCTATCGGCGCCGACATTGTTCCAGATAAGCCACTTCTGGCTGAATGTTGCCAGTGTGGTAACATTTTTCTCCGGCTGCCGGCAGGAAACATCTTGTCAATCATCTCCGCTAATCCTTCGATGTGCATAGCTTTACGTCCTCCTATTAATCGCAGGTTGTGTGAATTAACACTAACAGGTTGTTTCTCGCAGTAAGCAGGGGATCTGTGATGTCTTTTTTAACAAGGGTCTCAAGAGGGCTACATGCCTCAAGCATGCATATAGTAGCCTGCTCGATTAAAGACTTCGCCTCCCGTAGCGTCTTTTCTCGGTCAACTGGTTTTTTTACTTTCTTTGTTTTGGTCAATTCAAGTGTGTCCATGATGGCCTACCTTATTTACTCCTGTAGAAAAAAGAATTTACGCTCCTCAATGGTAGCCCTGGTAATGGGTGATTTTAGAGCTGACCGCAGGGCGTCTCTTTCTTCGGACGTCTCGCCCTCTCCACCAATCAGGGAAAGCATGGACATAAAGGCCTTTTGTGTGGCGGCTGTTACTCTGATCGCCCTTTCAATAGACCCATCGTCTTTCATGAGGTGAGCGTTAATAAGCGCCTGCTTCATGCAGTTGAGATGATTACCTTGATAAATGGCTGGAACTGTTGTGGGCGCTGACATGGTGGTCTCCTTTGGGTTAATGGTTAACTTTTTACGTTTCGTCGCAAGGGTTAGTTCGGTCCTGCCTCGTTTCGTCGCAAGGGGTTTGTAACGTAATGTCCTATTTGGTAACGTCGCAAGGTCAAGTCTTGTAAAGTTAGGGTTAGTCGCAAGGGTTCGTAAAGTTTCGTAACGTTCCGATTTGTATTGTCGCCAGGGGTTGGTATTGTTTTGTACGGTCGCAAGGTAATGTTTTGTCTGGTTTTGTCATAATAATTATATTTGGTCTAAGTACTTAAACGTCCAGCCTTTGTGATGGTTTTGTCTATTGTTAAGGCAGGCACTGACATTTGTAACCTGTAGTCCAAACTCGCGAGCAAATCTCGCTTGGTTGTAGTCTCTGTGCTCTACTCCCATCTCTTTATTGATAGCCCGGAACCATCGGAAATCTTTCCGGGGTCGCGTGTTATTGGCTTGTTCTTCCCGTGTAGACCATTTGCAGTTTCCGGGTTCGTAGTTTCCTTCATTATCAATACGGTCTAAAGTTAGGCCTTCAGGGCACTCCCCCATATCCTCAAAGAAATTCTTAAAATCATGCCAACGTTCACAAACTGAAATCCCACGGCCACCATAATATTTGTAGTTTGCTATGTTTGGATTTTTGCAACGCTGTAGCATGTCTGCCCACGATTTGTAGGCGGTAGTTTGATACATGTGGTGAGTTTTACTCATAGAAACACCTTCTTTTTAAGATGAATTTTTAATTGAAGGGTTGGTGCTGTCCGTCTGGTATCGTCTCGTCATGTTTTCCCTATTTCTTTTTCTTGCTTTTTTTCTCCACTACCTTCTTGATGGTAATTCCGGGAGCTACCTGTTTCTCGCCCTCCTCCAGGTCCCCGTCTTCCCACTCAAAGCTGACCAGATTAAACTTACCATTCTCAAAGCTCCGGTTACTCCCGAGGCCTATTTCCTGGCCGATCAGGAAGCAGTTGAGAAGATCTTTTTTTGACATGACGCTGGTAATGATCAGCTTTATGTCAATCTCAACCCTCCCGCGTTCAATATACTCCGAGGCTTTCAGGATCGATCTTTTGCCCTGGGGTGTCATTACGTGTCCGGGTATGTCGTCTACCGGCAACTTGCCGTTTTCTTGCATTTTAGTATTGTCGAGGGTCGGGAAAATCTTTCTGGTAAGGAAGAAACCATCTGTGATGTCCTGCTTGGTCCCTCGTTTCTTGGTCGTGAGCTTGAGTCTGGTCGCTGCCTGCTTGATCATGGCCTTGACCTGATAGTCGGAGAGGTAGGGCATGCCGTCTAAATGCTTAAACCCTGTAGTTATGTTCTCCTGCTCCTCCAGAAGGTCAACTTCCTTTTTAAGATCTTCCGCAAGATCTCCGGCAACAACGCCGAATTTGCTGGTCACGTAATTGTCGATCAGCTTCTTGGTGCGCGGAATTCCGCCATAGACTTTTGCGGTAAAGTCAAGGACCGCGTGGGCGTGTTTGTAGAGATGGGCGTCGTTCATGTCTTGATCCCCTTGTTTTGGTTGGAGGGTAAATGCAAAGCCTTTCTCAGGCTTTTCTCAATCAGGCTGCAGAGTGTTATTTTCTCGGACAGCGCAATAATTCTGAGCTTATGTTGAAGGTCTCGATCAAATTTCTTGAGAAATAAGGCCATATGGTTGTCTCCTTGTTATGTTATCTCTGATCCAGTTCCAGCCTCCCCCTTTTTTGGCCTATTGGGGAGCTGATTTGATTCAGAATGTCTATATGCGTAATCCGTCTATTTTTTCCCCATTGGCAATTACCACTAGCGCATCTTGTTGCATCCCTTTTGACCAGGTGGTGTAAAAATGCTCAAAGCTACAATCGGGCAAAGATTGTGACTTAAGACAATGATATCCTGTGCAAAACCCATTTATTTTGGGGTCTCGGTAAAAATCACAATTTTCACATTTTCTGATAAGCTCAACCATTTCCTTGACCTCCCCGTTTTATTTATTCTGATCCAGTTCCAACTCCCAGGCCTTCGTGTGGAGCTGAGTTGGTGCAGATTAAACTAGGCTGTTATATTCAAATTTTCTCAAAGATTCGCTCTCTGGCTGTCCTGATATTTTCAATCCTCTCCAATATTCGGCAGGGCTGATTTCGTTCCGTTCGGCCATTTTCTGCAACTGGGTTTTGATCTCATGGCTGTAATTGTGTACTGATACTGTATGGCCCATAAATGTTGTTTTTACTGCCTTTATTTTGTTGATAGCTTCTTTTGCTGTCATTCTTTCCATTGTCTCGCTCCTTTTTAATTTGGTGTTTTGGCCCTTATTTATTAAGGTAATAAATTAAATAAGTTTGTCAAGTTATCTTTAAAGGAAAACACAAGATTAATTTAAAAAGATGGGGTGGGGAAAAACATAGAAGTGGGGTAAAACAGGGAGTTAAGCGGATGTTATGTTGATGCCGGACTATATGTTTTTGATTGGATTAAAAAGATCGGAGCCCCCGCAGTGAAGAAAAAAATGGCCGCGCCCAAACCTTAATTCCTCATGGCCCTGCGGGGGCTCCTCGGTTGGTGGATTTAACTCTATCAATTATCAATGTATATAAGAATGGCCTGTATGTCAATAGGGTAAACCACCTTTTTTTCATATAATGCCCAATATGTTGTGGTTTTATGTGGGGATAGGGCTCTATATGTTGTGTTGATGCAAATTAAAAATTAGGTGAGGCTTCATGGTTAATATTAGCTTTTTCATTTTGGCAAGTACCAATAATAGGCAGCATAATTCAGCGTTCGTCCGTTTTGCTTCCATACTTTGCCGTCTTCTCTTATAAAAGTAGATAAAGAAATGCCTCCGTTTTTGTCTTGTGGTTTAACAGTACCATCAGATTTTAGCCGTTTTGCAAAATAAAACATAGCTAATTCAGCGTAAAACTCTTTGGTCTTTTCGTTAAACTTACCACCAGACAAACATGCCCCAATTTCATAAATTTTTACCTTGTGTGGCTTAATCCATTCACCCCAAGACGTAGTTACTATTTCACCATGTACGACAATCGTATTTTCTTTTGCAAACTCAAGAGCTTCCTTTTTTAGAATTTCATGAAAAGTCATAATTTTCCTTTTTGGCCTCTATGATCTCTTCTCGTTTCCACTCTGCGTGTCGTTCTTCGTAATCCTGAGCCTCATAAAGATCGTGACACTCCTGGCATAGAGTATAATCAATTTGGTTCTGGAGTGTCATAGCTACACAACAGTCCTCACACACGGGTTCGCCACAATCATTGCAGAAAAAATCCGTATCGTTCCCACACATGTGGCAGTTCATGGCCTCACCGGACACCATTTCGGGGTCCATGGCTTGCCTCGACCGATATATCTTACTCCCCCTGGTTCCAGGACATATCCATCCAGCCCGGGATGCTTACAGTAATTAACTGTCCATTTTTTGGGGATTAGCTTTGAGCTGCCAAGCTCCCTTGATACAAGGACCTCACATCCTGTACATATTAACCTGCTTGGCATTTTTTGTTCACGCGGGCCTATCATTTTTCCTCCAACATTGCTGTCAACCGCTCATGCATCACACAAATAGGGCGTCCATCTGTAGCAGATTCGTACCCATATTCAGCAGCCATATGCAGGGCCTTGTTGCGGATAGCAACATCTTCAGCGTCCACGTGTAGGGCCTTGTTCCTTTCTTCGGTTTGGCAAGCGAAGATTGTGAGGCCCAATACCAATGCGATTATTACCAACTGTTTCATTCGTTACCATCTCTCCGAAGAATGGCTTAAATTTCAAGCCTCTCTATGATATCCTCAATCCTACCGGCCTGAGTGAAAATGGCCCTGTTTATACTTTTGATACAATACGCCAGACGGACCAGCTCTACCCCATCTTTTTCATCCGTAGTTGGAATTGGCGGAGTACTTCGCAGCACATCAGACAGACGTACCTCCAGGGTATCAATCGCCGAATCAAGTCTCCCGCAAGCTGCGTCTCCTGTTTCCATTTCAGCCAAAACTTGCGGTTTGGCTTCTACCCGTGCTGGATTTACGCGTTTCATGTTTTCTTCATTGCTCATGTCGAATTCTCCTTTAAGGGTTAACTAAACCGTCACATTATTTACTTTAAGTTAAACATTTTTCTCAGCTTTGCAATCTGTTTATTGGGTTTTTGTTTCCCTCCCAACTTTTTCAAGAAACCCTCTAATTCTGGTCCGGTTATCGGATGACATTTTGTCTGACCGCTCATCCTGTTTCAAAACTGCCCTTTGCAGGATACCTGGAATGATTTTGGATATGTGTGTTGGTTCGCTCATGACGTTATCCTCAAAAAGCTAAATCCCTATAATTCATAGTTGGCCCATGCCAATAAACCTTAGTTTTCCCTATTTTGCCATTCCTGTTTTTTAGAATACAAAGATCAGCTTCACCCTCCGGTTCATCGTCTCTGTACAAACCTAAAACAATATCCGCATCCTGTTCTATGGCTCCGGATTCTCTTAAATCAGTCAACATAGGCATCTTGTTGGTACGACCTTTAAAATCTCTGTTAAGCTGGGATAAAACCACAACGCAAATACCGAAAGTTCTTGCCATAATTTTTAGACTTCTGGTTAGATGTGATATTTCACCCTCACGCTTATTGAATTTTTTAGCCGCAGTCATAAGCTGAAGATAATCTATAAACACGACTTCCGGCTTCATTTTGCTGATAACTCGATGCAACTCTATTTCATTAATTTGGCACTTCTCCTCTAAAAATAAAGGCAAATTTGTGAGCTTATCAGCAGCACCACATACACCAACAAAACTGTCTGCCATATTTGCACCAGTTCTTAGTTTAGTAGCCGATATCAATGATTCTCTGCTTAAAAATCGCCTGCCCACCTCATTAGGCCCCATTTCAAGTGATATGCCCAAAACCTTATGTCCTGCCTTCGCAACACTAACCGCCATACCCCAGGCTAAAGCCGACTTACCCATCCCTGGACGTCCAGCGACAACCCATAATTCACCCGGTACAAAACCACCAGAAGTAGCATTATCCAATACCCTCAATCCAGTAGTAAATCCTATCATGCTTTCAGGGGCTTCTATTCTCTTTTCCAGGTTAAGCAAAACGTCTTTCAGAATGCTCTTGATTGAAAGAAGATTGGATTTGGGCATTTCTATTTTATATGCCTCGCTCTGTATCCTCGCAGCTAACTCAACTGGATTTGCCCCTGGCTCTTGTGCTAATATAATAATTTCACCAATAAACTCGATTATTTTTCTCAAGCTGGCAGTTTGTGTAATCTGTTTTATGCTATTCTCTGCAATTTTTTCAACATAGCACGGAACCCGCTCTACAAGCTCGGCGATATAAATTGCACCCTTGCCATTATCCCAACTGCCGCTATTGTCTGATTTCTTTAATTCACGAAGCACATTTACAGGATCGAATGGATCGTCACGGCCAGCTAAATCCTGTATTGTCTCAGTAATTTCACGATTTTTAAGATTATAGAAAAGTTCAGGTTCTATTTCAGGTATTTTATTTGCCAGTAGGCACATACCAAGATAGTCACCCTCGGCGTCTTCGTCTTTTGGGAGCGTCTTAATCACTGAAGTCAAAATCTTTGAGACCATTTTCGATATTCTCCGCATCTTTTAGTTCAAAAATTCCCTTCCAACCCTTTTCGATACTTTGTTCAATTAAGGCTTTTGCAATTTTAGGATTACCTCCGCTGAATTTTTTAATTTTCCCTATATTTAATCTTTTTGACTTCTCTGTCATAGAAGCTTTTAATTTACTTCTATGGGTTTTAAAATCTTGCCAAAGTTCTTTGGAAATAAAAGCAGGAAGAACAGATCTTTTCTTTTGTATAGTTTCTTTTTCTTCTTTCTTTTGTGGTACCCCATTATTGGGACTAGGCTCTAGTCCCGTGATTGGGACTACCTTAGTCCCTTCTTTGGGACTAGTGTCTTTAATGGGACTATCTACCCACTGGCTATAATCCTTGTTAATCCAGATAGTTGAAGGTTGCCTAGTCCCATTATTGAGACTACCTAGTACCTTCTTTGAGACTAGGCTTTGCATGTGCATAATTACTCGTGTTCTTGGAATGCCGGTAGCTTTGGCTATTTGCCCATAACTAATTCGATCAGCTTTTTTGCCAAAACCATAAGTTTTTCTGGCTACAAATAACACAATTCTCAGCTCTTGGCCCGGAATACGTTTTAATGAAATAGCTTCTAAAAGCTCATTCGCTATACGAGTAAATCCATTTTCACACTGAGGAGAAGCGTGCATTTAAGATATTGGCTCCAAGTAATAACCAATAAATGCAAATATTTCTTCAGCTATTGCAAAAGGATCTTCGAGAATTTCTTTTCCTGTATAATGGAAAACAGTAAATCCTTTTTTAGCTAAGTACCTATCTCTTGCCTTTTCATATCGTCGTTCTTTTTCTGTTCTCTCGTGCCACTCTTGGCTATCACATTCGACCAAAACAGTTCTATCCTGCCCAGCACATATTTCGTAATGAATTGTTTTTTTGTTATGAATTTCGATAGTTTCATAATTAGATATTTTGAAATCTATTTTGTATTTACCAACCCTAAATTGTGGTTCAATGTCTATACCAAAACAACATACATAAGGTTGGATCGGGTTAGGTTCGTCGTCTGGTATATTATTTAGTTGTTGTGTGGCAAGTAAAGCCCAAAGCAATATTCGTTCTATTGGAGAACCTATTCCATGAAGTTCACCATCTCCAATATCAACGTCTTCATACTCATAAGCCTTAGTTAAAAAATCTGTTCTGGCTTTTTTTGCAACCAAATCAGCATAATCATCCAATTTATTTACATCCATGGTTGGCATCCTCAAATAAAAACCCTCACCCAACGGCAGATGCAAGCTAATAAGGTTAGGTGGAAAGCTCCGGCGCTTTACAGCAGACCCGCTCCCGTTGGATGAAGATTAAAGTTTTAAGGTTATTTGGATAACCTTATTATTTTTCAGCATATTTCTACCCATACCACATCCCAAAGCAAAAGCCAAGGGCTTATTTACATAGATATATAATGTTTTGGCGTTGTCAACTATTGAATTATTTAAGAAGATAAACGTCAAAATAGTACATTAGGTTCAGTACTTACGAGACATAGTTAATGTAAAACGTAAATCATTGAAAAGCAAAATAGTACCTTTGATTCAGTGTTTACGCGACATAGTTAATGTAGATAATTTAATAAAATAGCATGACTATCAATAAGTAAACCCCCTTATTCATTTTTTTTATTAATTAAAGGGATTGACAAGCTTGAGTCTCATATTTTTGGAAAAATGAGGTACAACCATGTTTGTGGTTAATTAATTTACGATAAGCCTAAAAATTACCTCTGGTTCAGTGTTTACGCGACATAGTTAATGTAGAACCTCATATTCTGCTGTTTAGTGACCACGCGTTGACAACTTTTTATTAAAGTGGTAATGATTTAAATAGCATCCAGAATTACCGCGCCAAGGTAGTGAGGATTTTTTGAAGAAAAAGCCCGCCAAGAAGTATCAGAGCATAACTAAGCTAAATCTTTGGATAAAATTCTATCTTGATAGTGAAAACAAAGAAACCTTCCTAAATAAGGCCGGTGCTTCCCGGGCTGCAGGATATAAATGCAAGGGCGGCAGGGGCTTCTCCCAAATCGGCTGTCAAAATTTTAATAAGCTGCAAGATAAGATAAAAGTGTGGATTGACGATAATGGGTTAAGCGATAATGCCCTGAAGATCAAGCTACTCGACCTGCTTGAGGCGAAAGAGACAAAGTTTTTTTCCACTCCCAAAAAGAACTATAATGGTGAAACCGTAGGCCTCATTATCGTTGAAAGGGAAGTTAAGGCTCTCGCGATCCAGGCCAAAGCTCTTGATATGGCATTCAAGGCCAAGGGCCTTTATGTTCCGGAGAATGATCTTGCCTTGTCACGCGAGGTCCTTGATTCAATCTTCAATTCAATTCACCCCGAGTCTGCAGCCAAGTTAAAAAAGATGTTGCTCGACCTGCATAGTGCCAGGGACAAAAAAGCGCAGAAAGACCAATTTAAAAGCAAGAAATGATAGAGAAGTTATCAACAGACACTATCACTTCGATGGCCGGTTCGCTGTTCGACGAAATTCCTCCCAATATGCTCGACGATCTAATGGGAGAGGTCCCCTTCCACAGTTACCAGGAAGATCCTGTAGGGTTTTGTGTGAAAGAGCTGGGGGAAACCTTAACCAAAGATGTAAAGGAAATGCTCGTCTCTCTTAATGAGCACGTTATCACCGTGGCCGTGTCTTCTAACGCGACGGGAAAAGCGCAGCCAATTTGTACAAAGGTCATGACTCCTGGTGGTGAGGTAGAAATAGGGAAGATTGAGCCAGGAGACACCGTTTTTGGTAGTGGAGGCCAAAAAATCAAGGTGAAAGCTATTCATCCACAAGGCAAACTGGCTACATACGAAATATTATTCAACGATGGCACCTCAGTGTTGTGCAGTGAAGATCATCTTTGGACTGCTCGCAGTTCTTCGGACCAAAGCCGTGGCGTTCCATATAGAATTTATACAACCAGGCAGTTATCCAGGAGCATTAAAGGACATATACACATCCCTATGTGTGGTGCCGTGGAGTACGATAAGCGCCACCTACTTATAGATCCTTACGTGATGGGCGTGCTACTTGGGGATGGCCACCTGGGAGACGAAAATTGCGTTATTACGCTTACCAATTCAGACCTATGGATTTTTACGGAAATGGTAAGCAGGGTCCATGATGCAGACCCTAAAATATATAACGACGCCCGCGCTGTTAGGATTGGGTTTACCACACCGCCTGGTCAGGTTAATTCATTCCGAGATTCAATAAAACAATATGGTTTACTAGGCAAAAGATCGGCCAATAAGTTTATCCCCGACGATTACATGATGTCGGACGTGGAAGATCGTAAGCTTTTACTCGCAGGGTTAATGGACACGGACGGCTATATTTGCACTCGTCATAGTATGTCTTATTGCACAGTCAGTAGCAAGCTTGCCAGGCAGGTGCAATATTTAATTTGGTCTTTAGGTGGGACTGCCAAGATAAGAGAAAAGGATGCCCATTATGTAAAAAATGGTAAAAGATTCCCAGCACAAAAAGCCTACACTCTTTACATCAAGCTTCCTTTTTGTCCTTTCAGGATACTGAAAAAACTGAGTAGATATGTCCCTGAAGAGAAATTACAAAAAAAGGCCCAGCGCGTAATCAAAAGGATAAAATACGTTGGTATGATGGAATCGGTTTGCATTGAGGTCGATAGTGCTGACGGGCTTTATTTAACGGAAAATTTTATAGTTACCCATAATAGCCACGGAGCCGCCCGTGGGGCTGTTTGGTTCTATCTCTGTCACCCAAACTGTAAAGTATTTACTGCGGCGGCTCCTCCATTCGACAACCTTAAAAATATCTTATGGAGCGAAATAGGCGCTGTAGTTTTCGATCATCCCGAAATGTTTAAAGGCCACACAATAACCAGCCTGGACATCAGGCGCGATTCGCTCAACTTCCTTACTGGTGTCACAATTCCGGTCTCGGGGACCAAGAAGCAGCGGGAATGTAAGTTCAGCGGCAAGCACCAACAACATCTTCTTTTTGTGATTGACGAGGGGGATGCGGTCCCGGATGAGGTTTACTCGGGAATCGAATCTTGTATGTCTGGCGGCACTAAAGTTCGTCTTCTTATAATGCTCAATCCGCGTCAGGAGATGGGAGCTGTTTGGCGGATGCAGAGAGACCATACCGCTCACATCGTTCACCTGTCGTCCTTCAGGCACCCCAACGTTGTAAAAGGGAAAGAGATCATCCCTGGTGCAGTGGATCGCGAAACAACGGTTCGGAGGATTAACGAATGGACCAGGCCATTGAAAAGCGGAGAGAAGAAAGATAAGGACTTAGTGTATGATCTCCCAAAGTTTCTTGTCGGATGTACTGCAAAGAGACGAGACGGTACAACCTACCCTCCACTGATTCCAGGGCAATACAAGATTATCAATCCAGCCTTTAGCTACATGGTTTTAGGGAGGTATCCTGCAGCCGGAGCAAATCAGCTCATTTCTCGCGAGTGGATCTCTTCAGCTAGATCTAGATACGATATTTATGTAATCGAACGCGGCGAGGTCCCCCCGGTTGGAGTCGAGGGCATCATGGGTCTTGATTGTGCCGAGGAGGGCAACGATTCGAATGTGGCTATTGCCAGGTATGGCGGATATGTTACCGCGATCAATCCGGGCGAGGATGAATGGGGAGGGATTGACACTATTGAAACAGGATCACGGGGCGTTGATTGGTACAACAACCATGTCAATATTACCAGGGCCAATGTCGATGCGACTGGCGTCGGAACAGGCGTTGCTCCACATATGAGGCGATCCGGTTGTGTGGCCACAGGGATTAAGGTAGCATCTCGGCCAACCATTACAACTGAGATAGGAGAGTTTAGGATATTAAGAGATGAATTGGCATGGCGGGTCCGCGAGTGGCTAAGGACTGACCGTTCCTCAATGATTCCTCCTGACGAGGAATTGATCGAGGAATTGCTTTGCATGACCTACTCGACAGGCTCCGGCAAGATCGAGGTAACTAAAAATGAGGATATCCGGGAAATTCTCGGAAGATCAAACGATAAATTTTCCGCCCTGGCGCTGACGTTCGCAAACACTGAAGGATTTTTTGCCGAGTGTGAGTTAAAGGATTACCCTGATGAAGATGAGGAGGGAAAAGGCATTGAGAATTAAATATTTCCGAAAAGACAGAGATAAATTTAGCGGAGGGTGGATCCATTTTTTTGACAGGGAGGAAAACGCATTGCCTGTCGTTGGAGCAACGGTCGGGATTACACTTGGAGCGTCAAGATGGAGAGTTATGGAAGTGGGATATGCTTTCAAGTGGTCAAAAGAAAAAGGAGCTTCCGTGCTGCAACATATGAATGTCAAAATATGCAAGTATGACTATGGCACCGATGACCTGGAGGGCGTGTAATGTCATTGTCTCAAGTATTCCCATCGCGCAAGGATGCCAACCATGCCTCTTTTGATAATGATTTTGTCGGGCCATTTGGGACATTGCCGTCCGATGAAGAGACCGAGCCTTTCGGGGATGACACGGAAGATAAGCCACTCGTTCGTTGTAAAGTCTGCGGGGCCTATCTTAGCAGCCGGAACGTTACCGGTGCTTGCTGGTGCCATGCCGAAAAGATAGAGGATTACGACAAGCTGCAAAATTTCTACGCTCTTCATGCAGATAGCAAAACTAAAAGGTTCACGGGGATAGCCTGGCCATGTGCTTAACTATTGTTGGAGAAATCGACTACAGCAAGATTCCCTCTATTCCAAGGAGTAACCTTAGGAGGTGTCTATATTGCGGAAATATTCTTTCAAGGTACAACTGGTCAGACACATGTTTCAAGCACACAAACGAAGGGAAGCCTATTTACGAATGGTTAAATAAAAAAACCGTGTCGCTATGTTCAAGCAGACCGGACTATGGATTAAAAACGGAATGTGAGTACCAGGGCATAGATGGGGACGGAATTGATGACGCCTGGACGTAACAGTATAATAGAAATGCTTGTCAGCCAAGAGCCCTACTACACCCTGCGGGCAAGGCAAGATCATGCCAAAATAACGGGCAAGAAGTTTATTGAGAAGGTGATCTGGTTCCGGAATACCGACACTGGGCAACTATACCACTCTCTCTTCCCCGCGATTGGCTGGCCTGCTGAGATCAAGGACCAGGACAAAGGACAGTCTGGATATATCTGTGTGGTTGGCGTGGTCAAGCCAAAGGTGCCGCCAAAGAGCTACAAAACGTTAAATGCAAAATTCCAGATCATTGACGAATTCCAAAGCAAGGACGTCCAGGCCCTGCTCGATGAAGCTGTCAAGATGAGGGAGAGGATGGGTTTCGGGGTTACTCCCGAGCTGGTATCGACATGGTATGGAGACGCGGACAGGTTCTTGACCACTCTTTCCCTCTTAAATGAACGGCTCATAATGGGCCGAGGGGAAGAATACGCGCTAACAGTGACGCCTCCGGTTGACTACTACGATCCCTTCTCGTTTGATCAGTATGTTAGATCAATCAAGTCCTGTATTCTTGGCGATAGGCTATTTTTTGGTGATTGCGATATAATAAGGAATAAGCTGAGACGGTTCGATGAGGACGATCCAGCAATTGGAGCCGTGGGAGGCCTGGTGCATACATTGTTAACTCAGGTGATGTGGATGGACGCAACCGAGGAAACCAGTTTTAATGTAGATGAGGAGGATTGAGATATCATGGAAACAGTTGTGAGCTTGACGCTTAAAGCGTTAATGATTTTCCTGTGTGTGTATGCTGTGGCCGGAGTGTTGATCCTCGTGGCTGGAGCACTGATCGGGGCATGGATCTTTTTTCGTGGCAATATGTGTCAGCGAGGTGGCGGGGATGGGTTTTTCTCCACTCCTAAGGGTGAGGCCTTTACCATTGAAGGTATTGACGATGTCCCAAATTACCCGGATGGCGATGGTCCGAGCAAAGAGGAGCAGCACCTCCTGAAAAAGGCTGGTGATTTATTCAAGTCAATGGGGGGTCCCAAATGATTCCCTCATCCACGGATAGGCCGGAGCAAGCAATAATAAAGAGATGTCTTGACGGTAGCTACGAGGCAACAACTGATAATGGCTGGCTAATAAAAGCAGGATCATTTGATAAGATTGCAACTCTTGTCGATACGGTGACAAGACTGGGCAAAAACGAAAGGGAGGATATGGCGTGAATCAAAATAATGGACAGGGTGAGCTTTTACAGTTAACTATTAGTAAATCAGGGAGGGGTTAAAATATTATGTCCACAAAAGTTAAACACTTAAAAGGCGCTGGTTACAAAGTCAAGTGTCCCTCCTGCTGCGGAGTTTTCCACAAAACAACTGATTTATTTGATTCAAACGTGAGGCCGAACGGCGCTTCCGTCGAGCTCATAAATCCCTGGGTTGGCTGGGGCTGGCAGGCCTTCGATGGGGCTCACGCCACCTGCGCTACCCTTTGTAGCCAGATGAACTGTCCGGGGTGTACTGCTCCATTGGCACCGAGCGGCAGGCTTTCAATAATCGAGAAACGGAAGAGAAAACCAAGAACCGTATCTGAAATGAACAATAAAAAGGTGGACGGTGAGGCGAGAGAATATGTTCCTATCAATAAACCGGAACAGGTTACCTAAAAAGAGGTAAGACCATGGATGAAAAGTGGAATCTGGGTAATGTGCCCCCTGAAGGCCATAAAGATGTCCCTGAATTTGCCTATAGTCTTTTTGAAATAGCGAAAGCCGAAAAGGATCGTCTCGGAAAATCAAAAGACTTCCTGTCTAATTATGCCCTTTACCGGGGACGGGCAACCGGAGCCAACGGGCAACCAACCTCTAAAATCAATACTCCAATTAACTTCTATTTTGCAAACGTTGAGCGGACCGTGTCAAACATCACGGCAAGGCAACCCGTGGGTGAAGTGGTCGACCTCGATGGGGCCGATGATGACGGAGAAAAGATCCTGTCTGCCAAGATCCAGAAGTGGTGGAGCGACACTAAGCAGCAAACCAATAGCGACAACACAGCCAGGACCATGGAAATTTATGGAATAGCTCCGGAAAAGCCCTGCTGGGATAAAAGTGTCAGTGAGCCGCAGATTCTATTGACCGATCCTTTTGCCCTTTTCCCTGCTCCCGGTAACTGGGGCGAGCACATAAGCACCGAAGCTCCCTATGTCTGCTATGTCTATCTTGACTTCATATCAAAGATTGAAAAAGATTTTGAAGTTAAGGATGTCGCCAAAGATGAGGCTTACGAATTGCTGGGGATGGTAAGAGAGGAGTATAAGGCACCGGACTATACGCAGGGAAATAGAACGGGCAACTATTCTGATCCCATGACGAAGACAAAGGCAGAGACGACCGGCGCCGCTAAAATTGACAGAGGTTTGATCATTGAGGTTTGGCTTAGAGATGACAGGGTTACTATAAAGTCTGAAGATGTTGCAACTACTGACCGTGAAACAGGAATGTCAGTCCTTGGGGATGATGGCCAGCCAGTGTTTGTAACCATAAAAGAAAAGGTCCCTGCCTATCCTGACGGCATCCGTAAAATAACCATTACTCACGGGAAAAAAGAGAAGAAGAAAAAGCTCATCGTCCTGGATGATTGTGCTAATCCCAATATTAACTCAAGGCTTGATGTGGCACTTGCTTCAACAACTTATCCGTGGGGAAGACTGCCATGCTATTACGCCAACAGCTATAAAGATCTGGTCTCCATTTGGGGATTTTCTGCGGCTGAACAGGTCGGGGATCTTCTGATGAAGATTAATAGGATTGTCTCCAAGCTGGTCGCATACGTGCTAAACGTAATGGCTCCGCCTCTGATCGTGCAAAAGAACTGCGGTATCACTCGTCAAATGATCGAAACCAGCCTTCAGTCTACCGGAAGACTGGTTTTAATGCCGACCACACCGAAAGC
>Ga0075116_10000541_pt1 | contig 17611 bp, 32 predicted proteins | sample AntAceMetag02UKC_FD_69786 | JGI IMG/M metagenome (GOLD analysis project Ga0075116, IMG submission 69786) | Saline lake microbial communities from Ace Lake, Antarctica- Antarctic Ace Lake Metagenome 02UKC | ecosystem: Environmental > Aquatic > Non-marine Saline and Alkaline > Saline | place...
TCTGTAATATGACCTTTCTTTAGATTTTACATATGGAAGTATAGGATAATCTTTTAAAACTAGGGCATAAGAAATATATACTAATTTTCTACTTTTTATTTTATCTAACTCATTAGTTATCCAATAATATCTAGAGGCTATAACTAAGTCAGCTTCTTCTACTGTATTAACCAACAGGAAAGTACCATCTTTAGACATAGCTTCCTTTAATGTCCAGAGTACTAAGTTTGTGGCAGCACAATCGCTTATAAATTTTATTTTTATTTGTTTAGTCATTTTTAATAAATTGCCCTGTAGATGCTGTTTCAGCAGAAATAACAATGTTTTGTTTCCATTCAGGCCAGGTAGCAACTTCTTTCTTATTTTGTTCTACCATATCCCAAAATGATTTATCTTTTTTGTTTTTACTCATAATTAATCCTTTTTTGGGTTTTTTACACGATGCCACCATGCAACTAAACAAAGCTTTAATATACTTCGGAATAACACAACATCCAAAGATAAACACTATCCTAACGTAGACATTCATTTCAATAAGTTCTTTTCACATTTCACTCTACTTTTACAGCTTTAAAATATTTATCAGTTTTCATCCTATTTACTCTTTAGTTTCTTAATCTTACTCAGGCAGTCGTTGAAGCCATTCCCATAAAGAACATCACAATCTTCGTACTCGTCTTCATAATTTAATTCCTTTTCCTTCGGCAACTCACTCACATGTATACATTCTTTGAGGATTGCTGTGGCAAGTTTCTTTTCCATGAAAGAATAATCTGCATGTTCTCCGATAAAAGTTTGATATAAATCGCTATCAATTATTATCTCTTCTATTCTATCCTGCACTTTCATCCTATTTACTCCTTTTTAAATTTAATATCTAAATAATAATCTTTCAAGTTTTCTTCAGCAAAGCCTGCTACTGATAGGGCAGCGCCAACATTAGCTTTATTAATCGCTTCAGTTGATAACGTACCCTCTTTTATATAGATATAACCAACCAATGCGGTTAAATTATCTTTAGCCGTTGCTACTTGTTCATTAGTTATTTTAACCCCGCCTTGCGTGGCTTTTGGTAGATTATATTTAACGTGCTTTTCAATCTGCTCCTTTGTCAAGGCCACAACAAGATAGTGAATTTTTAATTCTTTAAGCTTGTCTTTACATTCTTGTAATGTTTTTATGTTGTGTATTTTATAAAACTCTTTAATATCAGTTTCATCAAGTACTAAAACATTTATGTTTCTATATAAATTACTGCCTAGAAGGTCTAAGTAACCTTTAACAATCTTTGGGGAGTTATAATTATCTCTTAAATATATTAAACCTGTTAAGATTTTATCAGTTATTATAAACCCAGCACATTCTTTTGAAGGCTGAAAATGAATAGACGCCCCCAAATTACGAAGATTCTCTATAACTGATTGAATAGCTCCTATATAACAAATTTTCATTTTAAACATACCTCTAGCTTGTCAACAACTTCCTTTACTTCATCATAGGTAAGTTCAGGAAACATTGGTAAAGATAATAGTAGACGTGCATTTTTTACCGCTTTTGGACAACTCACATTAAAATATTCTTTATAGCATGGTTGTTTATGACAAGGTGTTGGGTAATGTATCCCCGTCCCTATTTGATAATCTTCCCATAGTTTTTTTCTTACAATATCTCTTTTTAATTCTGTTAAAACATACCAATTATCTTCATTATGCTTAATTTTAATTACAAATTGATGATAAACATGTTTAACATTATTCATAACCTTTGGTAAAACTACTTGTAAATTTTTTCTTTTTATTAAATCTTTATAAATTACTGCTAAATTAGCTCTTTTCTGATTCCACGTATCTATATGTTTTAATTTTATCCTAAGAATAGCTGCTTGTATTTCATCAAGTCTTTCATTATAACCTATAATAGTGTGTTCGTATTTTTCTGATTGGCCGTCATTTCTAAGCATTCTTAATCTTTTTTCGATAGTATCTATATTTGTTAAAATAATACCACCATCCCCATAAGCACCTATATTTTTACCTGGATAGAAGCTTACACAAGCTACATGCCCAAAACTTCCAACTTTTTTATCTTTATAGGTGGCCCCAAAAGCTTGGGCACAGTCTTCTACTAAAAATATACCACTAGCTGCCGTAATATCAACCAGCTCATCCATTTTACAAGGTTGGCCGTATAAGTGTACGGCTATAATAGCCTTAGTATTTTTTGTTATTTTTTCTTTTACTATGTCTATATTAAGGTTATAATAATCATCGTGGTCTACAAAAACTGGTGTAGCTCCTACATGACTTACTGCAAAAACAGTAGCAATGTAAGTGTTTGCTGGCACAATAACCTCATCACCAGCCCCAATACCAAGAGCTTCCAAAGCTAATATTAGAGAAGCTGACCCAGAATTAACGCCTATAGCGTGCTTTACCCCAATATAGTTAGCAACTTCTTCTTCTAAGGCTTTTACATTTTCACCTAAGCAGAACATACCTTTAGCGCAGACATCCATAATTGCTTTATCAATCTCTGGTTTTAATTGTTGATACTGTCTTTTTAAGTCTAGCGATGGTATCATGTCTTATCTCCTTTATTTTACCCGCTTAAGTCAATATACTCGTTATTATTATCCCATCTTCTACTAGGCCATATAACATCTTTAATAGGGTATCTTAATTTAAGTATAAAATTATATAAGATAGTTACTAGTTTCATTTATCATCCTCTGGCGTAGCCAAAGTTGTAGTAGCTGCTAAATAATCGCTGGTATAAACTACAAGCTCTGTTAATGAATAGTCAACTATATCTTTCTTAATTGAGTCAGGAGTCCATCTTCCCATGTGATTACGTACAGCTTCATCTATAAGTCGAATAGTTGTATTTAAAGGTTCTTTATTTAGTTTTCGGTCTAAAGCATAATATTTATGAGCATTTAATGGATGATTAACATAATCTTGATAGGAGCCTGTAGCCCTGCTTACTTTAGCTATATCATGCAAGATACAAGCTGAAATAGCAATGTCTCTGCCTAATCCAAAAATTCCCCACCCTTCGCATAGTCTGTTAGCTAAGTACACAACTCTTTTTACGTGAGTAATTAAACCACCTTCTTTAATAGTACACGCAGGATGCCATTTTCCAGTGGAAGAGGCTTGAGCTTTATAAAAATACTCAGGAACTATTTTCAAAGTTTCTTCTGTCCAATCTCTAATAATATCACTTTTAATTAAAGCTAACTCTGGTCTTAAATCTTCTACAGTTCTCATTTTTTTAACTCCTTTGCTGGATTACCAATAACGATAGCGTTATCTGGAACATCTTTTGTGACAACTGCTCCAGCTCCAATTAATGCATTTTTACCTATGGTTACAGGGAGTATTGTTGCATTAGAACCAATTGATGCACCTTCTTTTACAATAGTTTTTTTCATAATCCAATTAGGATTATTTGATTTTGGATTAAGGTCATTAATAAAAGTTACTGAGTGTCCAATAAATACATCTTTTTCTATAGTAACACCCTCGCAAATAAAACTGTGACTGCTTATTGTACTGTTATCTTTAATAATTGCTCCCTTTTGAATTTCTACAAATGCCCCTATTTTTACGTATTTTCCTAGCACACATTCATAAGCATTTATAATACCATATATTTTTGTGCCTGTACCTACTTTTATAGACCTTAATAATAATTGTGATTCTACTAATCTATGACAAGAACTGCATAATGTTTGAAGATTGTCTAAGTAATTTGCATGTTCTATATTTTTAAAATATTTAGCAGGTATTTTATGATGTACTACCAAATTTTCTTTGGAACCACAGCAAGTGCATTCATAGTTATCTCTTTTTATAGCCTTTAGTCTTAAAGTCTTCCAGGTTCTTCCAGAATACCTACTTCTAGCACCACTGTTTTTCCAATAGACTTTTTTCATATATTCAGAATGCTTATCTGCTAGGCTAGGATTTTTTCTATAAGTGGTTTTTAATGTTTTTCTAATTTTCGACTTTACTTCTTTTTTATTGGCTACTAATCTCTTTTTATTTTTAAACACTTCTTTTTCTTCTTTGGTTCTGTTTTTAAAGTATCTTTTTAATCCTTCTGATATTTTCTTTTTTATTTCTGGTTTATCTTTGTATATCTTTTTAATTAGCTTTGACCGCTGTTTTATAGTGCGAGCTGCTCTTTGTTTTCTTTTTATTTTTAAGGCTTTAGATTTTCCATAAGCCTCTTCATATGTTTTACCTTTTAAAAAATGTTCCATTATTTTGTCCTATTTAAGTTAAACCAAATGTACAACCTATCATAGTCTTTTCTATTCAAGGTGTTTATTAAGGGAATAAACTTGCCTACACAACTGGATAGGTATGTTTTTGTATTAGGGCCAAAAGTTTCAAAATGCCAGTAGTAATCATCGGGGTCCTTTTTATATCCTAGTAATAAAACTATTTTATTAAAATCAATTACTAATGTATTTTTATATTTCTTTACTTCTAGCTTTATTTGCTTTAAATTCTCGTTCATTTAATTTTATTTCCTTTTATTCATTCTTTAAATATAGCTTGGTTTCTGTAGGCCCATCTGAAGATGCAAAACCAATATATTTTTTATGAGTGATACTTATCCAATCTATTTTTATATCATTTTCTTTTTCAAAAGATTGAACTAAATTATTTATTTTATCCGCTAATAGTTTCTTTTCATTGTTCATTTTAATTTCTCCACAGCCTCTGCTATAATTTTAACAACCTTAGCTCCATGTGAGCCATTGGTAATGGGTGTTTGATTACTAGCCACGCAGTCTATAAAATGTTCTAATTCATTCCTTAAAGGTTCACCGGTTGAAGTTACAGGGCTTACTATATTTCCATGCCTATAGCCTATGATAGATTCTCCCCAAGAAGAAAAGGATTTATCTTCGCTAATACCCTTATTATAAATTTTTAATTTTTCTAAAGGGTTAATATCATCAAATACTGCCATTTTTTTAGAGCCTACAACTGTAAGCTTTCTTTCTTTATTGGGATTTAACCAACTAAAATGCATATTTGCAAAGCTACCATTTTTGAAGTACAAAGTTAGATAGGCGATATCTATTAGCCCTGATTTAATAGCCGATATACCATTCGCTTCTACTCTAACTACTTCAGGATTATTAAGTAAATGCAAAATAATAGAAACTCCATGTGGAGCCAAGTCCCAAAGAATATTATCTTTTTGATATTTACCTAGATTAGTCATAATAAAATCTATATAATGAATATCACCTAACTCTCCTGACGTTATCATTTTCTTTAAATCATTGATAACAGGATTATATACAAAGGTATGTCCAACCATTACTTGTTTTTGTTCTATTATCCCTTGATTAACGAGGCTTATAGCTTCTTTAACATTTGTAGTCATCGGTTTTTCTATAAAAACATGTTTTCCGGCTTCGAGAGCTTTCATTGCTAAATTAAAATGAGTTTGTGGTGGGGTAGCTAAAACTACTGCTTCTATAGAATCATCTAATAAAATATTCTCATAGTTGTCTGTAGCAATTAATTTTGGATTATACACAGAATTTGTCATTACTACTTCTGTAGCTTTTTCCAAATTTTGTTTATTTGTATCACATATAGCTCCAACTTCAACGTTTTTTATAGTGCATAAATTACGGAGTATATTCTTACCCCAATAACCAAATCCTAGAAATCCAACAGTAATTTTTTTCATTCTGTATTCTCCTTTATTTCACCCTCTTCTACTTCATCATCATTTTCCCCTATATCAAATACCTTCTCTCTTAATTCACTCGTTTTTTCAGGGCTAGCGTTGCCAGCTAAAATATTAAATAAGTTAATAACTTTATCCGGTCTGCCAGATTCTATTCTATCTATAAGTTCATTTACTTGCCTAATTTCTCCTGCAAGTGATGTTACTTTTGAACTTAGCTGAGGATAAGTTTTTAATTGTCTTTTTAATTTTTTAATTTCCTCTGCTTTTTGTATTATTGTTAAAGCTCTGCCATCTAAAGTCTCTTTTTCAGAAATTTCTTTAAGGCCGTCTTTAGCTAACTTTCTTAAATATGAAACCTCTTCCATTTCACCTATTCTTCCTAAATTATAGCGGGCAACTAAATCATCCCTAATTGCTTTAAGACATACTCTAGGTGATTCAAAGTTTGAAATAAGATTTCTATATAACTTACGGTTCTCAGCACTAAGATATTTTTCCATTTGTAAATATGAAGATTTAACTGGTAAATTTGGATTAGGGTCTTTTTTCCCTACCGGTAATTGTTTTTTCTTATTTCTTAATTTACCGTCCTTAGACCCTTTAGGTCTACCAGCGCCTGGTCTAGTTCCTCCTTTAGCCATCGTTATACCTCCTCTTTATTAATTAAATATGTTTTATAACTACTTTTTAATTTAAGTAATTTTCTATCAATACTTCTTATAGTACAGTTTTTTATTAGTGCTACTTTTCTTTTATCGCCAGTGTATTTAATTATTAAATTTATTAATTCTTTATCGTCTTTAGATAATTTACTACAATATAATTCAAAATCTAATTTACATTTTAGCGCATTTACTGCGTCATAATTTTCTATTTGAAAAAATGGTATCCCACATAATATAGGATGTTTTAAATAATAAAAGGTTTGTTTTTCAATAGGTAATTCATTAATACTTTTTCCATCATCTTTAATTTTTACACCATAATTTGTTTTTAATATGTCTTGAAGTCTACTAGATAACACTTTATATAACCAGGTTGATAATTTTGCCTCGACTATTTTTCCTTGCTTATCTTTATATATTGTTTTGTATTTCTTGTCTCGTAAAACTTCCCAAGTTTTTATTTTTAAAAGTTGTAAAATATCTTCATAATCTTTTTTAATCTTAAACCGTATAAGTAAATGATGCATCATTGGTTTATATTTTTTAATGGTTTTATCTATATTTTTCATCTATACCTGCTCCCCAACCTTTAGCCAGCTTTTTATAAGTAAAATCCAAACAAGCATACCACCTGTTTGTATATAGGTTAAACTGGATAGATTAAATATTTTTGAAATAATATTATTCCAACCTAAATAAACTAAATAAACATAAAAAGCTAATAAACATATACCTAAAAATACCTGATAAAACCTTTTTGAAGATGGTGCATTATCTTTTTTCATATTTTGATAGCGGTCTTTAAGTGTCATTGAGTGCCTCCTTAGCCTTTTTCTTACCTACATAGATAGCTCTAATAGTTATTTGATATAAATCTTTTTCAACTGTTTCTACAAGGTTAGTATATGGTATAATCTTTGCTTTACTTATAGGTTTGTAACCTTTATCTATAATTCTAAGTTGTAAAGGTGTTATTATTGTATTAGCTAACAAAGTTAATTGGTCTAAACTCTGCAATAATTCAGGTTGTATTTTATAATTTATGGCAAATATTTTTTCTCTTTTTTTATTTTTACGCCTCATTTTAAAACCTCTATACCTTTAGTAGTTACTATTAAAGAATATTCAAAATGTGCTGCTAATGAATTATCTTTTGTTCTTATAGTCCAACCATCTTCATCTGTTATAACTGCCCCATCACCCAATGTTAGCATAGGTTCAATTGTAAAAGCAGTACCAACAGGTATTATAACATCTTTTTTAAAAGTTGCCCAAGTATTAGGTACAAATAATGTGCCTTGATGAACTAGCTTCCCAACTTCATGACCCCCATAAGTAGAAACAATACCATATTTACTTGAGTATTTATGTATGGCTGCAACTATAGTACTTAAATGACAAATAGGATAAGTTTGTTTTATGTCCCTTATAGCATCATCTAAAGCTTGCTTTGTATCTTTAACTAATTTTTGCTTTTTTCCAAAACTAAAGTTATTATTAACAAAGGAAATGGCCATATCTGAACAGTACCCTTTATAGCGCACTCCTAAATCTAAAGATATTAAATCTCCTTTTTGAATTAATTTATCTTTACTGGGTATACCATGCACTACCTCATCATTAATACTTATACAAATATTACTTGGAAAACCTTTATAACCTTTAAAAGCGGGTTCTACTTCACCATTAAGGCCTATTAATTTTATTAATCGCTCTGTTCTAATACTAATTTCTTCGGTAGATAAAATCCCCTCTCTTAATATAAATGATTTTAAATCAGTTAATATTGTTGTTGTTATTGTATTAGCTGTTCTTAAAGCTGTAAGTTTATCCATTTAATCCTTCTTTTGTATGTCATTAATTAGATAAGGAAAATCATCTAAATCTTTAGATAAAATTTCTTTTTCTACATCTATTTTTGTTTGTACAATAGCTATAAGATTCCACAATAAGGCTGCTGAATGGTCTTCGTCTACTTTTTTATCTTGCTCTGCCCATAGGTGTCTCATAGCTGAATCAAAATAACGACTTACAAATTGACCTTTTCGCCAGTTATTCTTTTTATATTTCTTTGCACCGTTAGCGTAATGAATGCCCACTTTTCGATAAGCATCTGTATAATTACCATTTTCTTTTGCGGCTATAAGCTGGCAGCTTAAATCAATTGCTCTTAATAAAATAGCTTCATTATCATTTCTCTCGGAACAAAATCTACTGTATTTCCATAATAATGTTTCTATGTGGCTAATTAGGGGTTCAGCTACGAGCATTACAAAAATAGGATTAGCGTGTTTATATTCTTTAACTTTTAAAAAAGCTTCCCAAGCTACAAGACTTGGCGCTCCTTTTCCTTCATCGGTATCTCTAACACTACCGGTAGAAAATTCTTGTCTTTTTCCCGAATCTTTTACGCTATCAAAATTAGCCACTGTATTCCCCTTTCATAAATGGGTATTTAGTTTTAATAATTTGTGCAAAATTTTTACCAATGCTATCAGCAAATATTAGATTTAAGACTGTTATGGGTTCTACATGTTTATAATGATAAACAGCTCCGCTACCATTAAATTCAATTTCTAATATAAAAGCTTTTACGTCGTAACCTATGCTTTTAATATTACTACTTTTTACAGGTATTCTTTTCATTTTTCCTCCATTTAATTATTGCTTGTATGTTTAATAATGCTAAAATTATACATAACCACCATAATGGGGTATTATTTAGTATAATAGCTTGAATAAAATACAGTATATTACCAAGGGTATTAGCATAAAAACCAATGATATTCTTTTTACCTAAAGCATATACTCCATAAATAAATAATATGTTAGCTAACCAGCCTAGCATTAAAGTATTCATAATTACTCCTTAGTAAAGATGCTCTTCATTTGATGAGTAAGGTTTATCCTCAAACTTTTTTGCTATTTTATGTAATTTTTTCTCATCAGCTTGTATTAATTTAATTTTGGCTATAACCTCATCTGTAGGGCATATAGTTCCATAATTTTTTGGTTCTATGCATAGTCGGTAAGCTTTATACAAATTATCTGTAGATTTTTTTGATACTTCAATCATTCCATATTTTTTTACCTTATACATTTTTTTACTTTTACTCTCGATTATAACATAACCACTATCTTTATAAATTTTAAATTCACTAGGTGTTAACATTTCTTTAAGTAATTTTAATGCCCGCCCCTCCGCTTTATCATCATATTTTTTACCAATACGGCCTGTAATATTTTGGATATTGGACCAATCTACATCCTCCCTGCGGGCCAGCTGTCTAACGGCTAGTTCAAGTTCTTCAGTAGTAAGCGTCCCAGGCATTGCCCGAATATCATCTATATGACCTTGTAATTCAACAGAATTTCCCAATAGTGTATGTAAGGCTTGGTGGAAACGTTGTTTAGCTAAATCAGCTCCGCAGTAACTAGAAGCATAAATATCTAAATTAATTAAAATTCTATCTGTTCCAAATTGCCATATCACTTGCGCAGAATATAAAATAACATTATGTGTACCATCGCAGCATTCTTCTTTTAATTGGTTATAGGTATCTCCTGCTGCTTTTTTTACAAAAGCTAAAACCCAGGCTCTACGAGGGTCAGTTGTTAGATTAGAACCCCCACCTCTTAAATTTAAAGCAAGGCTATGATAGCCTAGTTGTTCCTCAGAAACATGCATAGCAGCCCTATGTAGGGTTAGAACTAAGTAATTACATTCAAACTCTCGTCTAACAATATCCATATCTTCTTCTATTAACGAGGGTGAATATTTTGGAACCGTAGGGATACGAACTTCCTGCCTGTATCTATAATTCTCAGGGCTTCTAAAAACCTCATAGATGCTATTACCTTGATTACGTAGATATTCCAAATTACCCTCCAATTACGGGGTAAATCATAGTTACTTCTTTAACTTTAGAATTAAACTTTTTCATAATTGTTTTAGTTTTTTCATTAATAGGCGTATAACCTTCTTTTACTAAGCGGTTAAATTCCTTTTTAATCTCAGCTGAAGTCATCTTTTTTACGTTTTCAATAGCTTCAGTTGTTGGATTATCTGTAAGAACTAAATCTCCCATTTCATTTAAAATCCTTAATTTCATTTATACCTCCGTGTATTATCTTATGTTAAATATTCTTAATTTTTAGACAAAGTTCAACTAATTGTTGAGTTATTTTTTTATCCTCATCTAATTTTTTAATTCGGTCTTTTAATAAGTTAAGTTCCATTTCTGTGAAATCTATTTGTAAGGCTACTTCTTTTTTAGGTTCCCAAGTAAAGCCCTTATCTATAGGCTTTAATCCAAATTCTTTTTGTTCTTTTTGGCTAAACTCAACCTTTCTTGATATATCTCTAATAATAATCTGCTCTGTTAAGCTACTTTCCCTTGGGTATAGTTGGCTTATCAATAACCTTTCTTTTATTGTTAATGCTATTACATTGTTTATTTCTTCTTCTTTTACTTTTCCTCTTTTAGTCATTCTTATTCTCCTTTTTATACTTTATCATTTCATTATTTAAAACATCATAATATAATATATCATCATCTATTTTTAAGTTAAGTATAAGTTTTAAAGCCAAGCTAGCTTGAATACTACCTATAATACCGCCTATTGCGGGAAAAACAGCACCATCACTATTTAATTGCTGATTTGGGTAATTTGCTTTAAGATAAGCTGCTTTAATAACAGTTACAACGCCCGAATATTTACTTGTTTTACCAAATACTAATGGTATTTGTAGATTAAGAGCCACGCATTCAACCTGATAAGCGGCTTCCATATTATCTGTGCAATCTAAAATTACATTAACATTATTAGCTATTGCTATTTCCATTATACTTATTTCTGTTTTAAAATCTAATTTCTTAACAATTGCTTTAATAGTAATTTCTGGATTAATTTTTTTAAGTGTAGCTTTTAATGCCGTAGCTTTTGATTTTTTTATTGATTTAGTATTAAAAAGAAACTGTCTATTAAGATTTGATTTTTCTACTATATCGTGGTCTACTATAATTATTTTACCAACACCTGAAGATGCTAAAAATTTAGAAGCTATATTACCAAGGCCGCCAGCCCCTATAATCATGACACAGGCTTTTTTTAATTTTTCTTGGCCGTCGTTCCCGATAAGTGCTATTTGTTTTATGTATCTATCGTTTTTTATTTTACTTTTACGTTTGAACATAACTCTTACTCCCATCAAATGCTATTTTAATTACGTTTTTACAAACATCCTGTAGCTCTTCACAATGGCTAATTACAAGAATCCTTTTAAAATTAAATCTGGCAGCCACATATTTAATAGCGTTTGCCATTATTTGTCTATTAACTGTATCTAATGCCCCAAAAAACTCATCTAATATTAGCGTTTGTATCTTACAATTAGACCTACGAGCAAGTATAATAGCTAAAGCCATCCTAATAGCAAAGTCTATAAAAGTCTTTTCTCCACCAGAGTAGTTAGCATAAGGCCTTTCCCCATACTCAGTAACTACATTTATATCTAATGTTTCTGCTTTCCCACCTTTCTTTAAATCTTTCTGACTTTCTATTGAAATCCTAATCCTAGTTTCTAAACCTTTCAAAATATCATTGGCTGTTTCTTCTATCTCAGGTATTACGTTCTCTATGATATAGGCAGGAATTCCTTTTCTTCCAAATGCTTCTTGTAGTTTCTTATAAGTAGCTAGTATTACTTTTTGTTTCTTAACAGCCCCTTTAACCTTACCTAATTCTTGCGTCAATTCTTTAATTTTTGATGTATCAACTTTGGTCCTTTGTAATTCTGCTTTAATTTCGGATAATTTTCTATTACTCTCTATAATACCATCCTCATCATACAAAGATACTGTGTAAGACCGCACCTCATCTCTAGAGGTATTTAAAATATTAAGTGATTCTTGTAACTGAGTTTTCTTAGGCGTTCTTCTTACTATATCTTCTTTTAATGTTTTTACAATACCATTAATATCTTCTTCTTTTAATACTTGCTCGCAAGTTGGGCAAGTTTTAACACCTGAAAGTTTTTCTAATTTATTTGTTCGTCGTGCAACCAGAGTAATTTCCATATCTACCTTATTCAAACTTTGTTGAATAACAGCTCTACGACCATCTATAAAATCTACATTTCTATTTTTTGAATTTTCCCAGAATTTTTGTAGTTGTTTATGAAATTTCGCTTCTTTTATTTTATTTTCTACTTTTATCAAATCTTCTTTGGTATACTTAGCTTCTACTTTTTCTTCTTCTTGTTTCTCAATCATTTCTTGTAGTGTATCGGACCTATTCTCTAAATCTTGTATTTTACTTTTGTTTTCAGATACTTTCTCTTTTGCTACTTGTTCATAATCTTTGTAAATATCTAATTGAAGAATACTCATAACTACATCTTTAGCAGCTTTAGGTGTTAATTTGGAGAAGGAATTTAAATCACCTTGTTGAAAATAGCTAGTATTTTTAAATATATCATAACTAGCACCAAGTATTTTTTCTATAATAGCTTGGCCATCTTTTACACCATGTCTAATAGCCTCTCCACCATTTTTAGAGATATAAACTGAGGCGGTAGTTCCACGTTTTAAAACTCTTTTAATTATATAATCATTACCATTTATTTCAAAAGTAAAAGTAACAGCCATTTCAGTTTCATCATTATAAATAAGCGCATCACCTTTTACCTGAAGACTACGAGTATTCTTTTCAGAATCAGTTGAATCACCATAGAGGGCATAGCCTATAGCTCTACAAATCGCAGATTTTCCAGAACCATTACTCTTATTAGTTCCTTCAATTTTTCCAAGAATGATATAAATATCCTTGTCAAAACTAATCTCAGTATCTGTATGGCTATAAAAATTATGTAGTTTTAGTGTTTTAGCAATCATTATAAGAATTTCTCCAAGCGCATTAATATGCCTACACCTATACCGATTAGTATGGAAAATAATATTTGTAATGTTCCAATAAGCTCACAACTTGAACCTTTTTCAATATAATCCATATAATCTAGATTAATTTTAATTGTTTTTCTAGGGCATATTTCTTTATTTGTCATTAAGCTACTCATAAGTAGCCCCAGCAATTGATTTATATAAAATATTTAACCATTTATTTTCTAAAAGTTCTTCAACGGAGTCTACAATAACTGAAGCTCTTTTCATAAATGGGTGTGTTTCTAATATTTCTTTTCTTTTTTTAGAATCCGCAATAAGAACTGTTGGTTTTTCTAACCATAATGACCAGGCTACTTCAGAGTTTGTTCCGTAGTTTGGTCTTCGATTTTTAATAGCATCCTGCAACTTAAAAAACATTTCTTTATATGGTAAATCCCTACTATACTCTGAATTATTTTCTCGCATTTCAGAAATTTTCATTTCATACGCAATTTCAGATTCCATAAAATCATTCATATTAGCTATTATAACATCAGCTGATTTAACACTAAGCATATCTTTATCATATATAAGATTGGGTGGTATTGCAGAAGTTAGTCCCAATTTATCTACACTATCAGCTTCTTTAGAATTCAAAGCATCTAAAAATACAATGGGGTAAGCGCCCCTTCCTTTATAATTTTTATAATATTTGACTATTTTTTTACGCCAAGCTAAGCACTCATTGATACAATTTCCAGCTATCCTTCCTGCTAAGTAGCATGTCATTATTGGCCTATCTATACCTTTACTTTTTACTATTTTAATATCTGGATTTAAAAAATTCATTATAATAACCTCCAATTATAACCATATCCTAATTTATTATGTTTTATACATTTACTTATCCAACCTTGGTCATATCCTGTTTCTTTTGATAAGTAATTCTGACCATTCCATATTTTAATTAATTTGCCGCCCTTATCAAATTGTCCAATTTTCATAATCTTTTTATCTTTTTTAGCATTTATATAATTTTCAATAAACTGACAATTACCTAATTCGTAATTTCTATTATTATTTTTTCTGTCGATTGTTGGGCAGCGCATTGCGTAAGCTTTATCACGAAACCAAAGCTTTTTTACTTCTTCTTTTGTAATATGACAACTAATATTTCTACCACCATAATTATGATAGTCTTTACAATTTTTATTATTACACCTTTGTCTGAGCTTATAAAAAGACTCCATCCAAGGATTTAGTTTACGAAATAGGGTATGCTTTTTTCTAATTAAAGCCCTATTTTCTTTTCTATAGCTGTTATGATAATCTATATAATCTTGTTTATTCTTATAGCCCATTAGTTATTTGTTTCCTTTTAAAGTTTTAAAACAGTCACTACAATATTTTACTTGGAATTTACAATCATCCAAAGCGTTATGGTGAACACCCCCTCTTACATATTTTTTATAAGCTATACCTGATAAATCTACTAAGGTTCTGATATCCCTAGTGCTTCTATAATGATATGGTAGGCCCTGTTTAATTACTCTATAAGCATTTCCAATGATTGGAAAATCGAATGTGCTATGTGCCCAGACATTTATATCTTTTTTACAAAAGTTTTTAAATTGTCCCAAAGCCTTTTCTAAATCTATAGGAGCTTGGAGAAAATCTTGATGGCTTTGTTCAAACCAAAATTTAATTGCTCCACCATCAACCTCAAGCCCTTTATCTAAACAATCTTGAATTCGGATATTTACAATAAAAGTTTCTCCAATTGTACCAGTATAACGGTCAAAATAGCAAGCTCCTATTTGAGTAATAACTGAATTAATACCTGTGCCTAAAGTCTCTATATCAATCATTAAGTCTCTCATTTTAACTCCTCTTGATGTTCTTTAAAATATGCTTTAGTTATAATACGCAACTCTATTGCTACTTGTCTAGGTGTAATATTAGCTATGTTCCAACGCTTTACTCTTTCTTCAATTATTTCGTCCAAACTTTTTTCTTGAATACCTAAAATTTTATTCACTTTTTTATGCGTTTCTAATGGTGAGTAGTTATCGCCTATTTTTTTAGCTTTTTCCTTGAGCCAATTTATACAAATTTTATCTGCTTGTTCTACGTAAAGCTTACTGCTTTCTTGCCAACAGCCAGTGTTAAGATATTCTATTAGCCCAGTTTCTTTTAATATAGTGTTGATTAACTCATGCATCATAATCCTCCATAATTTTCAATCCTAAGTTAATTGTTTCTTTATCAAGTTCATTTATTTCTGCATAATGTTCAAAAGCTTTTACTGGTGAAGAAGATTCTTTAATTTGTTTACTGCGTATTCTATTTTTCTTAATAATATCATATTCAAAATTTACTTGTTTTGATGTTTTTAATTTTTCTCTAATATCAGATTCATTTACTTTACCATACTCTTCTTTATCACAAGTAATTCTAACTTTAACAAGCGCTCCCGTTGTGTCTGTACTTTTTTCATATGCGCCAGTATCCTCTATCCAATCATTTAAATCTTTATACATAATGTCAAATTGAATCATTGGCCTAGTATTTAAAGGTATAAACTTGTAATCTAATGCATTAGCACTTGCTGTTATTAATGTAAAGCCCTTTTTTTCATTCCGTTCACCGAAATCTGTTCGTTCAGGAGAGCCTACATAAAGCATTGGTGGATTATCATTTAGTTTTTGGGCCTTATGAACGTCACCAAGAAGATATAAATCAGCCTTGTATTGGTGTAATATACTTTCTTTAGATACAGGGCTAGATACTTGATAATCTACTGGGCCTAATTTAGCCCCTTGTACAAGGAAGTGTCCTAAGAATATATTAAACTTTCCCAAAGTTACCATACAAGGGTTAGGTTTTAAGACTATGTTTGGTAACTCTAATATTTTAAATTCTTCTACTGCGGATACTTGGTCTGAATCAAGGTCGTGATTCCCAGATATTATAATAGTTTGTATATTATTATCAGATAAATATTTAACAAATTTCTCAAATAAAGCCTTTTCACTATTATATGGGCGCTTACGTTCATAAATATCCCCAATAACATAAATTTTATCAATAGAATTTTTTACGGCATAAGTCATTATTTGCCTCATAACAGCCATAGTATCTTCAGGCCTATTATTTATATCTATATGTATATCTGCGGTTCCGATTACTTTCATTTAAGGTATTAGTTCCTTTCCATTTATAAATTTCCTAATATATTTTTTACATATTATATTTATTTGTTCACACATAATGCAAGAAACTTCAATACGTGTTCCATTTTTAGAACATTCAATACATTGTTTTCTAAAAGATTTATAACTTTTCCTCAATTTTTGGTTCTACTTTTTTTAATAAAGCGTCCAATCTAGCAATATATTCTGGGCTAATTTTTTCTGTACATTTTTCTAATTGTTCTTTAACTATGTTTCCTTGTAACTGTGTCAATACTTTAGATTTTTCAAACAATTTAAATAAATTTTTTGTTAAACATACTATGGGTTTTTGTGGTATAGATTCTATTTTATTTTCAATTTTTTTTCTTACTAACCTAATACCTTTAAACATTTTGGTTAAATTGGGATTATTACGCATCTTCATATTATAATCTCCTTATGCAACAGTTTTAATAATTTCAGTAAATCCTTCTTCAAAACTTGGTTCTTCGTATATTTTAGCAAATTTTAACCATACGCTTTCCCATAATTTTCTATTATACTGACCATGCGGGTCCCGCATACGCCTATCTATAGATTCTTTCATTGTTAATTTAGGAAGAACGTGACATTTTACAGCATATTCATATTTTTTAGCAGGTGTAATATAACGTAATCTCATAGCTTTGCTAACACCAACTTCATCAACAACTATGTTTACACCAAGTTTCATAAAAAATTCTAACATTAAAAGTTCGGTTTCCCAAATAATAGCTTCATACTCAGTATTAAACACATAAGTACCACCACCAATAGCATATCTTAAAGCGTCACGGGCAATTACAACATATCCTTTTGCTTGATACTGTTTGGTTAAAATGGATTTTCCGCTCCCGATATTTCCTGTTAGTATTATTAAATCTTTAGGTTTCATTTTAAGCTTTCCTTTGGACTAATAAGAGTGCGTGATGTTTATAAGGAGAAAACAAAGATTTACTAACAGCGTACTGTAAATCTATTAAGGTATTTTTACTAGAAATTTCTGCAATACTATTTTGTAATTTTTCTTTGCTAAGTCCTTCTAAAACAATAATGTCATCTACTAAGCTATTTCTAAATACCATTATATATTACCATCTTCCTGGTTTCGTTGTTCTTTAACTTG
>Ga0075116_10000543_pt1 | contig 17573 bp, 16 predicted proteins | sample AntAceMetag02UKC_FD_69786 | JGI IMG/M metagenome (GOLD analysis project Ga0075116, IMG submission 69786) | Saline lake microbial communities from Ace Lake, Antarctica- Antarctic Ace Lake Metagenome 02UKC | ecosystem: Environmental > Aquatic > Non-marine Saline and Alkaline > Saline | place...
TCATTCAGAATATCAGGTGACTTTTATTAAAAATTTTATTAAATTACAATTAGAATTTTTTAAAATTAAGTTTGCTGATTTGCCAAAAATTATTCAGTCTCAAGCTAGATTAGCTAATAAAGAATTTATTCACGAATTTTTTAAAAATAGTTCACAGCTTTTTGCGCAGAAAATTATTACCAAAAAATTTAGTAATGAGGCTGAAAAATTTTTTAAAAATTTCGAACAGCAAAAAAGTTATCAGTATGGCAAGCCATTGTTGTGGCGAACGTGTGTTGATCACAATAAAATGTATTTAGTTGAGGCAGTAGAGGCTGGTTGGCATTTAAAATATTTTGATCTTGCTGAGTGTATGTTACAAACCGTTGCCGTATCTTCGAGCTCTGATTTTTCTAAACAACTTTGGAAAATTGCTAGACGAGAATTTAAAAAAAATGACCAGAATTTTGAAGAAGCTTTTAAAGGGGTTTTTTACTATTCCGGAATTAGAATTTTAAGTGTCTTTAAAGACAATCAAGCTGTTCAAAAAAAACTTAAAAATTTTATTAAAGAAATAATTTAAGCTTTACTTTTTGGTTGATTTTAAGCTAAAATTAAACTATTAATAACAAAAATATGGCTAAAATACAAGCACAAATTTTAAAAGGTTTTCGAGATTATTTGCCTCAGGACATGATTCCCCGTGAAGAAATGATTGACAAGGTTAAAGAGGTCTTTCAAAAATATGGTTATTCTCCTCTTGAGACGCCAGCTTTAGAATATCAAGAAACACTTTGCGGTAAATATGGGGATGAAGGTGAAAAGCAACTTTATAAGTTCGAAGATAATGGTAAGAGAAAAGTTGGTTTAAGATTTGATTTAACCGTGCCTTTGGCTCGAGTTATGGCCACTAATCAAAACGAGATAAGCTTGCCTTTTAAAAGATATCAGATTCAAAATGTTTATCGAGCTGAAAAGCCACAAAAAGGTAGATATCGAGAGTTTTATCAATGTGATGTAGACTGTGTAGGAGCAACTAGCCTAGTGGCTGACGCTGAGTATGTTTTGATAGCTAGTGATTTAATGAAGGCTCTAGGGGTAAATGATTTTCAAGTTAGACTAAATAATCGTCAGATTTTAAATGGTTTTTTTGAGTATTCTGGAATAAAGGAAAAAGATGTTCGAGCAGTTTTTATGATAATAGATAAAAAAGACAAAATTAGTCCTAGTGAATTTAATAAAGAATTAAAGTCTATTGGTTTAAGCTCTGAGCAAATAAAAAAGATTGTCAGCTTTGGAAAAATATCTGGAACCAATCAAGAAATCTTGAGTGAGCTGGGGAAAATATTTAATAAAACTAATGACGGTAAAGTTGGCTTAGCTGAATTAACTGAAGTTGTTGGTTATCTTGAGGCAGCTAAAATACCTGAAAAAAATTATCAAATAGATTTATCAATTGCTCGTGGGCTTGAATATTATACAGGTACAGTTTACGAAACTTTTTTAGGAGGTTCAGCCAAAGACTTTGGCTCAGTTTTATCAGGTGGTCGTTATGATAAATTGATCGGGATGTTTATGAATCAAGAAATTCCTGCTATTGGTTGCTCTCTAGGATTAGATAGGCTATATGCTGCGCTTGTAGAATTAAAATTAGTAGCAAATAAAATTCAGACCACAGCTGAGATTTTGGTAACAGTTTTTGACGACAGCTTAAAAGTAAAATCATTTGAAGTCGCCAATCAGCTTCGTAAGTCAGGAAAACAAGTTTCTTTGTATCCTGGTGACGGAAATCTAGGCAAGCAATTCAAATATGCTGACAAATTAGGAATTCGTTATGTGATTATTTTAGGTCCGGATGAGGTTGTTCAAAATAAAGCTACTCTTAAAGATCTGACCAAGAATAAACAAATTACAGTTTCTATGGATCAACTCGACAAAGAACTTGGGATATAATTTTAATTGACAAAGTCAAGTATTTGCGCTACAATGTAGGTAGATGAATTGACTAGTGTTCTTAATTTGAATACTAGTTTTTTGTTGCTATTTTTAAATAAATTATTAATTTAAATTAAATATGTCAAAAGGACAAAATGAAGTTGTAGATGCAATTCGCCAGATTTGCGAAGAAAAAAGCATATCTTATGAATCAGTTATGGAAACTATTGAAGCTGCCCTAGCTGTTGCTTATCGTAAAGATTATGGTGATAAAACTCAAAATATCCAAGTTGAATATGCCCCAGAAACTGGTAAAATGGCAATTTTTGACGTTAAGGAAGTTGTTGAAGAAGGACTTTATAAAGAGTTTCTAAAAGAAGAAGAGGAGCGACAAAAAAGAGCTGAGTTAATTGCTGCTGGTGAGGAAGTTCCTGAAAAAGAAGTAAAACCAGCGCCTGTTTCTGCTGAGACTTCGGCAGACGATGAAGAGGAAAAAGAGGTTAAAAGGTTTAATCCTAAAACCATGATTCCATTATCACAAGCTAAAGAATTTAAAAAATCAGTTAAAATTGACGATGAGATTAAAATTGATTTACCTTTTCATGATGATTTTGGTCGTGTCGCCGCTCAAACAGCTAAACAGGTTATTGTTCAGAAAATTCGTGAAGCTGAAAGAGAAGTTATTTTTCAAGAATATAAAGATAAAGAAGGTGAAATTATTGTTGGGACAGTTCAGCGGGTTGAAGGGAGAACTGTTTTGGTTGACCTAGGTCATACTACAGCTGTTATGCCACCGATGGAACAAGTTATGGGTGAGACCTACACCCCAGGTCAACGCATTAAGGTTTATTTGGTTTCGACTCAAAATGAATCAAGGGGTCCTGAAGTTTTAGTTTCTCGAGCTCATCCAGATATTTTAAAAAAACTTTTTTATTCAGAGGTACCAGAAATAAATTCAAGCTTGATTGAGATCAAGGCGGTTTCTCGAGAAGCTGGTCAAAGATCAAAAATAGCTGTTTTTACTGATGATGAAAATATTGATCCAATTGGTTCTTGTGTAGGTCAACGTGGCGCTCGAATTCAAACCATTATCAATGAATTAGGTGGAGAAAAAGTTGATATTATTTCTTGGGATGAAAAGCCAGAAAAATTTATTGAAAATGCTTTGTCTCCAGCTAAGGTCGTTCGAATAGAAACTGGCTCTAGTGATAAAATTGCTAAGGTTTTTGTCAAAGAGGATCAGCTATCTTTAGCCATTGGTAAGTCAGGACAAAATGTTAGATTAGCCGCTAAGCTAACTGGTTGGAAAATTGATATTTTAGAAGATGGTTCTACTTCAGAAGATAAGTCAGACAGTAAAGAAGAAGAAAAAAAGGATGATAAAAAATCAGTTGATGATGAAGCTGTGACTGACAAGGAAGATAAAGAGGAAAAAGAGGCTAAGTCAGAAAAAGAATCAAAAAAAGAGAAAGAAAAAAAGGAAGATAAAAAAGAAGATAAATAATTAATATAATATACTTATGAGTGGATGGATTATTTTTGCGCTTATTGCTGGCGTAATTGCTCTCCTCTATGGAGTGGCTTTAATCGTTATTGTGCTTAAGAAAAAAGCTGGTGATGAAAAAATGCAAGCCATTGCTAAGGCTATTCAAGACGGGGCGAGTGCTTATTTAAATCGACAATATAAAACTATCAGTTTGGTAGCGGTTGTTGTCTTTGCTTTGTTGTGGATCTTTTTAGATCTCAATATTGCTATTGGTTTTTTGATCGGCGCAATCTTGTCTGGGGCTGCTGGTTATATTGGGATGAATGTTTCAGTTAGAGCTAATGTTAGGACTGCTGAAGCTGCTAAAAGTGGAATCAAAAAAGCTTTGGGAGTTGCTGTCCAGGGTGGAACTGTCACTGGTCTATTAGTTGTCGGCCTTGGTTTATTAGGGATCACAGTTTTTTATTTAATTACTAAAGATGTCCAGGCTTTAATTGGTCTTGGTTTTGGTGGTAGTCTTATCTCAGTTTTTGCTCGTCTTGGTGGTGGGATTTTTACTAAAGCTGCAGACGTAGGAGCTGATTTAGTGGGAAAAGTTGAAGCTGGGATTCCTGAAGACGATCCAAGAAATCCAGCAGTGATTGCTGATAATGTTGGCGATAATGTTGGCGATTGCGCTGGCATGGCAGCTGATCTTTTTGAGACTTATGCAGTAACTGCTGTTGCAGCGATGTTTTTGGGTTCACTTCTTTTTTCAGGTGAAAATGCCATTCTCTACCCATTGGTTTTGGGCGGAGTTTCTATCCTTGCTTCTATCGTCGGGACTTGGTTTATCCGACTTGGTAAAAAGCAAAACATTATGAATGCGCTTTACAAGGGTTTAGCTGCAGCAGGTGTTTTAGCGGCAATTGCTTTTTACTTTGTTACTCGTTATCTAATGGCTGATAATGCTTTGTTTTTAGCCTCACTAGTTGGTCTCGCTGTAACTGCTTTGTTGGTAGTAATTACTGAATACTATACTTCAGACAAATATAAGCCGGTTAAGAGTATTGCTCAAGCTTCTGAATCAGGTCATGGAACAAATATTATTCAAGGTTTAGCAATCTCTATGAAATCAACTGCTTTGCCAATTATTGTGATTGTTCTAGGTATATTCCTGGCTTATTGGTTTGCTGGTTTATATGGAATCGCAGTTGCTGCCATGGCTATGCTGTCGATGACTGGTATCATCGTCGCTATCGATGCCTATGGTCCAATCACTGACAATGCCGGAGGGATCGCTGAGATGGCAGATTTACCTGAAAGCGTTCGTAACGTAACTGATCCATTAGACTCTGTAGGGAACACTACCAAGGCCGTTACTAAGGGTTATGCAATTGGTTCTGCAGCTCTAGCTGCTCTAGTGTTATTTGCTGACTATACTCATCAACTTGGTGATGGAGTTGTTTTTGCCCTTTCAGATCATAGGGTAATTATTGGTTTATTTATTGGTGGTCTTTTGCCATATTATTTTGGGGCCTTGTCTATGGAAGCTGTTGGTAAGACTGCTAGTAAAGTTGTTGAATATGTTCGTCAACAATTTAAAGAAAAGCCAGGTATTATGCAGGGCACAGAAAAACCAGATTACAAAGAAACTGTTGATATCGTGACCAAAGACGCTATTAAGAAAATGATTTTACCAGCCCTTATTCCTGTTGTTGTCCCAATCGTAGTTGGTTTTGTTTTAGGGCCAATTGCCCTGGGCGGTCTGTTGGTCGGTGCTATCGTGACAGGTATTTTTGTAGCAATTTCCATGACTTCAGGTGGTGGAGCTTGGGATAATGCTAAAAAATATATTGAATCAGGGAGGCATGGTGGTAAGGGTAGCGAGGCTCATAAGGCCGCTGTGACTGGAGATACTGTTGGAGACCCCTACAAAGACACTGCTGGTCCAGCCATTAATCCAATGATTAAGATTCTAAATATCGTCGCCCTCTTGATTGTAGGGTTAATAATGTAATAAAAAAAATAGAGTATATTTTTACCAACCCTGGTTTAAGAGAACTGGGGTTGATTTTTTTCTTCAAAATGTTAAGATTTAAATCAATATTAAAAAATAAATTAAGTAAATACAAATGGAAGTAACAAGAAAAAATCTAGACAACAGCCAAGTTGAGCTGACTATTACCATCCCAGTTGAGGAGATAAAGCCATATCTCGAGATTGCGGCTAACAAAATTTCAAAAGAAACAAAGATTGATGGATTTCGTCCTGGCAAAGTTCCTTATGAAGTTCTAAAAGAAAAAGTAGGGGAGGAAGCTATTTTGCAAGAAGCAGCTCAAGAAATTGTTAACAAAACCTATCAAACAGCAATTTTTCAAGAAAAAATAACTAATCCAATTGCTCAGCCAGAAATAAAGGTTGATGAAATTAAGCCAGGCCAGCCCTTGGTTTATCGCGCAATTGTTTCTATTTTACCAAAATTAGAATTAGCTGATTTGAAAACAGTTAAAGTAGTAAAAAAGAAAGTTGAAGTAAAAGACGAGCAAATAGAAAAAACTATTTCAGAAATTCGTAAAATGCGTTCAAGTGAAAAATTAGTGAAGCGTGAAGCAAAAAATGGCGATAAAGTTGAAGTTGATTTTGAAGTCACTATGGATGGAGTTGTTATTGAAGGTGGTAAAGCTCAAAAACAGCCAATTATTTTAGGTGAAGGTAATTTTATTCCTGGTTTTGAAGAAAATGTTGTCGGCATGAAAGACGGTGAAGAAAAGAAATTCAAACTAACTTTTCCAAAAGATTATTTTCAAAAGAGTTTAGCTGGCAGAGAACATGAGTTCAAAGTAAAGCTGATCAGTGTTTATGAAGTAATAATGCCAGAGATTGATGATGAATTTGTTAAGACTTTGGGTGATTTTAAAACTGCTGAAGAATTTAAAAAACAAATTAAAGAAAATATAGCTAAAGAGGCTGAGGAAAAAGAAAAGCAAAGATTCCAAGCAGCTATCTTAGGGGCAATTATTGATAAGTCAGATTTTCAGCCTCTTCCCCCAGTTTTAATTGAGTCAGAGCAAGAAAGAATGATTCAGGAAATGAAGCAAGACATGGAGTCAAAAAAACTTAAGTTTGTAGATTATTTGATTCATATCAAAAAGACAGAGCAAGAATTAAAAGATGGTTTTAAAGATCAGGCTATTAAACGAGTTAAATCAGCTCTGATCACTCGTGAAGTAGCAATAAAAAATAAGATTGAAGTAAAGCCAGAAGAATTAGAAGCTGAAATAAAAAAGACTTTAGCTTTTTACGAAAGTAATCCTGAGATGGGAAAACAATTCAAGTCTCCGGGCTATAAAGATTATTTAGAAAGAATTTTGATTAACCAACGTGTCCTCAAGCATTTGGAGGATAATGTTACCATAGAAGAGGAAAAATAAAGATAGTTTGATAAAACCATTGTCAGAAAAGGCAGTGGTTTTATGATATAATAAATTATATGAAAATAGGTGCTCATGTCTCTGCTGCTGGCGGAGTCGACAAATCAGTAGAACGAGCTCATGACCTGGGTTGTGAGTGTTTTCAGATATTTTCACGTTCTCCGCAAGGTGGTTCAGCTCCTGAGTTAACAAAAGAAGTTGTTGCTAATTTTAAAGCTGAATTAAAAAAATATAAAATAAACAATTTTTATATTCATACGCCGTATTTTATTAATTTTGCTTCTTCTAAAAGAAGAGTTGCCATGGGTTCTATCCAAGTGGTGCGAGAAGAATTAGAGCGCGGTAGCTTATTGGGTGCTAAATACGTCATGACACATTTAGGATCAGCCAAGGATTTTGGTCTGGAAAAATCTATTCAGCTAACAATAATTGGTTTCAAGGAATTGTTAAAAAATTATACAGGCTCTTGTGAATTATTAATTGAGATGTCAGCTGGTTCAGGAGCTATTATTGGGAGTAGCTTTGAAGAAGTCGCAAAGTTGTTTGAAGGTGTTAAGCATAAAAAATTATCTGGGGTCTGTTTTGACACTGCTCATATGTATGCCACGGGTTATGATTTTAGAACCACCAAAGCTCTTAACAAAACTCTAGCTGAATTTGATAGTTTGATAGGCATAGATAGGTTAAAACTAATTCATGCCAATGATTCAAAGGTTGAGCTGGGTTCAAGAATTGACCGCCATGCTAATATTGGTCAGGGTAAGCTGGGTTTAAAAGCCTTTGAAATATTAATAGCAGATAAAAGATTAAAAAATATTGATTTGATCCTAGAAACCCCAGGTGATGAAGAACGTCTAAAAGATGTAAAGCTTCTTAAAAAAATAAGAAAAAATAAACTGGGCCACTAACCCAGTTTATTTAAATTCTCTAATATTTGTTTATTAAAATCTTTATTAAAAACTTTTGGTTTGGCTAGGCAACCAATATTGAGTTTATTTTTTTGCTGATAATTTTTTGTTTTTGGCCAAGTCTTAACCAGGCCATCTTTGATCAGATCAACAGGCTCGATATAGTCGTACCATTGATCATGGTCAGCTCCTGGGCAACGGAAAAGCATACCATTTTCTCTAATCAATATCCCAGAACAAAGTTGGACACAATAGTCTATACCCGCATAAGGTGAGGGGCCATATTTTTTTAGGTCTTCTTGGCTAAACAGGCCTCTTTCTATAGAATATTTAATAGCCTGGGCATAATATTTAGCTAGTTGGCTAATAAATTTTTTGTCAAAACCTTTATAGAGACTAGAGCCACAGCCGCTCTGCATGCTAGTGGTAGAACAGACCGGAATACCCTTGTCAGTAAAATATCTAAAAATCTCAAAAGCTTCTTTGATTGTATTTTCAACAATCGGAGTATTTAAAATAATTACGCGTGAAGGTCTGTTATTATCTAATTCTCGTTTAACAAAATATTTATAGAGCAGTTTAAGTGATTTGGTTTGGACTTTTTTATAGTTTTTATCATAGTCTTCTTTACCTATGTAGCCACCTCTAACCGAATCATTTGTTATTTCCTCGTCAAAAGATTTGAAGTTATAAAGAATTCTTAGATTTTTGTATTGAGCCAGCTTTCTGACAAAATCTCCTGCTGTTTTTATTCCTAGATGACCGAACATGTTTTTGGCTTCAGTATCATCACCAAACATTGGATCCTTGGCAAAGATATTTATAATTATACCAAGCGAATCTAATTTTTTTAGATATTCAAAGACATTTTTATCTCGAAAAAATTCACTGGGACCTAGGTACTTAATTGTTTTAGTCCCAAGGTTGGTGACTGCTTCTTCGATTAAGTTAATAATTGTTTTTGGATCAATTAAGCTTTTACCTTTAAACAAATTATCTTGTTTAACATAACAGCCTTTACAATTTAATCTACAATTACCATAAACTTTACCTACTAAGATTTTCTTTTTATTAATTTCACCTTTGGCTGAATTGTATTCATTGACAACATTACTCGGTAACCAGTTAAATTCTAGAGATAAGAGTTTTTTCTGGCCGTTTTTTGTTTTTTCTTTTAACATTTCTTCATCAAAATCAACACCTTCTAAGCTTGGATTAATAGGAATACCAAGTTCAGCAAATGTTTGATTTCTTTTTTTAAATAAAATTTTTGCTTCTGGAAGCGGATAAATTTTTGACATTTTATTATTATTAATTATTTCTTAGCTAAAGATTCAAGTTGTTAAACCTTTGGGTAAAAAGCCCACTATACAGAGTGGGCTGAGAATTAATGTTCAGCTGGAAAAATTATTAATGCCTTAGTCCTAATCCTTCTTTCAACAATTCTTTGTTGATTTGGGCGAGATACCACTTTGCATCTTTGAGCTCATCGTTTCTTTTGCTCACATTATGATCCCATAAGAAGATGCTATACCCCGATAATTTTCTGTCTCCTTTTTTGGATTGTTTATAAAAGTATATTGCTGCCTGAAGACATTCGATCACTTTTATTATTTCTGGTGCAAAGTCTCTAGATTCATTTAGACTTTCAGTTAAACAATCTATTGACCTCTTAATCCACCCCTGTTGGAAATTTTTAACCCCATTAATAAATAAATTTGAAAATTGTTGCATAGACATTTTATTCTCCTTTTTTTGTAATGTGCGCTATTAACACTTAAATAATACCTATTTTTGACAAATCACGTCGGACAGTGTATAATTAAAATGTAAATATAAGACTTAATTTAGCTAATTTTAAACAATTTATTGTCGAAGTATTTTTTACAACAATATGGATATTAATAAAGTTTTACACAACCTTGATTTTACAGAGAAAGAAACCTTAGTATATTTAACCATTCTTGAGTTAGGTTCAGCCAAGGTAAATGAAATAGCTAAAAAAGCTGAAATAAACAGAACCACTGTTTATGATGTCTTGGAGGGATTAGTCCACAAAGGCTTGGTTAGTAAGTACAAAAAAGGTCAGGTGACCTTTTTTAATGCCTTGGACCCAAAGCAATTACTTTCTTATATAGATAGAGAAAAGGAAGAAAAAACCAAAATACTTGAACAACAAAAAAAGAAAATTGAAGCAATTATCCCTGAGCTAGTTTCTTTACAAAATATTTATACTGACAAGCCCAAGATCCAATTTTTTGAAGGTGAAAAAGGTATGCGTGAAGCATATGAAGACACATTAAATTCTAAGGAAATGATTTTAGCTTATGCTAATGTAAAAACTATGCATAAAGGTTTGCCTAACTTTTTTCCTGAATATTATCAGCGCCGAGCTGATAAGAAAATATTTATTCGAGCCATATCTCCAGATAATAAGCTTTCAAAAGAAAGATCAACACATGATCAACAAGAAATGAGAGAAATTAAATTTTTTCAAGATGATGAAGATCAGTTTTCTCCGGAAGTAAATTTGTATAACAATAAAATGCTAGTTGTCTCTTGGGTAGAAAAAATTGCCGTTATCATCGAATCAAAAGAGTTTGTGGATTTACAAAAAATTATTTTTAATAAAGTTTGGAATATTCTCCCAAAAAGAAAAATTTAATATAAATTTTTAATTATGCTAGAATAATATATATGCCACAAATAAAAAATAAAAATCAAGTTTCTACAAGAACTAAAAAAGCCAGTCTAGAAGACAAGGTTGATAACCTTACTCATGTTATTGATAATCTTGAGGAAAAAAGGTTTTATAAATTAGCTGGTCAACCTTTGAATTTGCTGGGTTGGGGATTTTTAAAGGGTTTAGTAACTGGAATGGGGGCAATTATTGGGGCGACTGCTTTAGTGGCCTTAATGGTTTTTTTAGTGGGAAGATTTTCTATTTTACCTGAATGGCTCCAGACAGTTTTAGATATTGTTAATAATTCTCGAAGTATAAAATAAAAAACTCCGTCCGTTAGGACAGAGTTAGGGCAACGACTTGCCCTGAAAAAATATTCATGAAATCAGCTACTGGCAAGCAAACCGCTTGCTGGTTTTGTTTTTCATCACCAGCTGGGTCATGGAAGATCACGTGCCATTCTGGCTTTTGGCAAAGCTGCCACCAGTGACGACGTTTTAAAATTGCTTCATAGATCAAGACAAAGTAACTTTGGGCTTTATTTGGAGTGATAACAGCCAAAATTACATTATTAGCTGAGATTAGACTCAGCAAGTCTTGCTTAGTAGTAATATCTTGTCGAGCTTTCGATTGGTGGTTAAATAAATGTCCCAACCACTCGGCTAGATGCTTGTGATTTATTCCAAATTCATTAAATACTTGGTATTTTTGGGATAATTCGAATAAACGTTCAATTTCAAATTCAATTCTAAAAGCCTTAGTCAACATAGCCACACAATATAAAACACAGCCGCGGTTATTGTTAATGGTTGGCTTTTTAGGATTAAAACAATATTTCAAGGGAACTCTTGTTCTAATTGTTAATTTTGTCATGTCCCTCTCCTATGTTTTTAAAATGTGCATTTAAATAAGCTTAGCAAGTATTATGAATAAGTCAATAAATTATTACCCCTTGACAAAAAAATTAGCTATGATAAGATAAGTATGTAATTTCTTACATTTCTTAAATAAACAAAAATATGCCTAAAAAAGGAACTTGTAGTCGTTTAAAAAAATTCTATGGCCAAATCACCATTACAGACAAGGGTCAATTAGCTATTCCTATTGAGTTACGTCGGGAGCTTGATCTTAAGTCAGGTGATAAGCTTTTGGTTATCAAGCGCGATGATTGTCAGGGTCTTAATTTGATTAAAGCTAGTGAAATAGATAGTTTTTTAAATAAAATAGCTAAAGATTAATAAATAATATTATGAGCGAAGAAGTAAATTATAAAGACAATTGGAGTGATGAAAAAACTCAATGTAAAAATTGTACTCAGTTTCAAAAAGAAAACGGAAAAACAGCCTGTGTTCCACCGGAGATGACTTTTGCAGAAGCTTTGGAAAAATATGGCGAAGTTCCGCCTTGTGGACATTGTGATTTTTTTCAGGCTAAATAAAGTCAAATAAAAAAGCGACTTTTGTAAGTCGTTTTTTTTATTTGGTGCCGCAGGAGAGATTCGAACTCTCACGGGGTTGCCCCCAAAGGATTTTAAGTCCTTCGTGTATACCATTCCACCACTGCGGCTTAAATATTTTTGTAAAGAATAACCCATGATTAGACACAGGTTACATAAAAATATTACTTAATTTGTCTAATGTTGTCAATCTGAATATAATAAATAATATGAAAAAAGAAATTTATTTAATCGTTGACAATATTCGTAGTCTATATAATGTCGGTTCGATGTTTCGAACTAGTGATGCTTTTAAAATTAATCGAATTTATCTTTGCGGCTATACTGGGACCCCTCCTAGAAAAGAAATCAGCAAAACTGCTTTAGGAGCTGAAAATGAAATTCCTTGGGAATCTCATCCAGACACTTTGGAATTGGTCAAAGAATTAAAAAGAAAAAAAGTTAAGATAGCAACTTTAGAGTTGTCTAAAAAAGCTAAAGATCTCAATAAAATAAAGCCTCAATTTCCCTTAGCTCTAGTGGTTGGTAATGAAATCCAAGGAGTTGATTCCAAGGTGATCAAACAGGCTGATTATGAAATAAAAATCCCCATGCAAGGTATAAAAGAATCTTTAAATGTCGCAGTGGCTACGGGGATTGCTTTGTATCAGCTTAGTATTTTGAATTAATTTATTGAGCGGGTAAGGAGAATCGAACTCCTATGATCAGCTTGGAAAGCTGACGTAATAACCATTATACGATACCCGCATTGTTCTACATAGAACAGAGGCCACGAGCGGATTCGAACCGCTGAATGAGGGTTTTGCAGACCCTTGCCTTACCAACTTGGCGACGTGGCCGTTTATTTATAAAAAATAACTCACAGTTACGAGTTATGTAAATATCTTAGCAAAATAAGGTGGTTTAAGCAATTTTTTGACAAATTATATAAAATAAGGTATAATGCAAATATTAGTTTGAAATTATTTAAATTATTAATTAACAAATATGGCAGAACCAGCCTCAAACATTGAGCCAAAAGATTTGTCTAAACCACCAGCAGAACCCATAATAGATGCTGAAATAAACTGGGCAGAAGATCAGGCTGTAGTTGAGCCTGAGAAGCAGGCTAGTGACAATGATGAAGAAAAGCAAATTGCTGAAGCTAAAAAAATTATTCAAGAAGTTGGTGCTGATTTTCAACGTGGTTTGGATACAGACAATTCAACTGAGGATGACCCTCAGGCTATTAAGGATTTTGAAAAAAATCAAGCTACTAAACAAGATGTTAAAAAGTCTGAAGATTTTTTACAGGTGGGTTTAAATGAAACTCAGCGAAATCAACAGTCTCAAGAAGAAGATATAAAAGATATTTTAGCATCTGACCCTGGGATGGTTGGTTCAGCTCGAGTTACAAAAGAAGACCTTATTTTACCGGAAGCCTTACTTACACATGAAAAATATAGTCAGTTTGATCAAGAGCAGGGTAAATTTTCTTATCGTTTAAAAAAAGTTTTTACTGGGGTTAAGAAAAGACTTTATAAAATGTTTACTACGGAAGTAAATTCTGGAGATTTATTGGCTAAAAATATTTTAAAAATAGCTTCTCCATATATGCAGCCTAAATTTGCTGATAAGTTTGAAAAAAGAGTTCAGACTTTAGCAGCTGAAATGTATCCTGACACGGATCCAGGAAAGATTTTTGATTTTGCTAAGTTTGCGCGAATCAAAATGGAAAAAAATTCTGGAAAATTAAGTAAAAAAGAGTTATTGATTTTGAAAAATACTATTTTAGGAAAAAAATAAATTTTAAATTTTCAAATTATATAAAAACAGCGAGTTCGCAAGAATTCGCTGTTTGTTTTAATTTGCAAGAAGCTTTAGCAAAATTTTGAGCACAGGGCTCTGGTCTTTTTTGTCAGCCAAGTTTTGTATAAGCTGAGACGTAACTTTCCACAGCTCTTGACGTGAATACTCTGGATCAAGCGAGAGAGCTTTGCTCCAGTAGTGCTTGGTTTGTTCCAGATTATTTTCTCTGGCAAAAAATAAAGCTAAGGCAAAAAAGTTTGGAGCGTATGGGTTATGTGTTCCAATGCTTTGGGTAAATAGCCAAAGTAAAAAAATTTTACCTTCTTTTTTTCTTTGCCAGCCTTGGCGAGTCAGTTCGGAAATGATCTGTAAAATTTTATCTGACCTAGCTTGCTTTGTTAGGGATAAAGAGTAGAGATGGAGCCTGATTCGTGTCTTGGTATGCTTATTTAAAATGGCTTGTTTAAGATCTAAGCCTTCCATGACCCCTCCTTGTTTTATAAATTAAAAGAACAATCGATTATTTAGTTTAGGTTTTATGGAGGGGTTTGTCAAGATCTAATATTTTTTAAATAATTAAAAAACTCTACTGTTGCTTAGTAACGTTTTTTAGATTAGTTGATCGGGTAGGGGGAATTCCGCTTCACCTCGTGTTACTCGGTTCCTTGTCCTGGGCAGCGCCTCGAGCTACGCTAGCTCGCTCGAGTCGACGTTCGCTTCCTCGCCAAGCTCGTTGCTCGCTCCTGCCCGTTCGATTCCCAAAAATCTTTATTAAACAAAAAAGCATCACTGTTATTTAGTAATGCTTTTTTAAATATTCTGAGCGGGTAGGGGGAATCGAACCCCCATATCGTCCTTGGCAAGGACGTATAATAACCATTATACTATACCCGCATCTCTAATTTTGTCGGGGCAGTGAGACTCGAACTCACGACCTCTCGCTCCCAAAGCGAGCGCGCTAGCCAACTGCGCCATGCCCCGTTGTTTTTTTTGTGCCTGGGGGCAGGATTGAACTGCCGACACAGGGATTTTCAGTCCCTTGCTCTACCACTGAGCTACCCAGGCCGGGTGGGCGTACCAAGATTCGAACTTGGGACCTCGTCATTATCAGTGACGCGCTCTAACCAACTGAGCTATACGCCCGCTTAGAATTTTAATAAACTAATTCTAACAAAAAGAGTTGGCTTAGTAAACAATCCTGATAATATTATTTAACAAACCAACTCATTTTGTAGTTTTTTCATTTTTGCTTTAACTTCTTCAAAAGTGACAAGATATGCCTAATGGAGTGAACGCATCGATCATATCTCTGGCGTGAGCCAGAAATTACTCCCTAGAAAGGAGGTGATCCAGCCACAGCTTCCGCTACGGCTGCCTTGTTACGACTTCGCCCCTGTCGCCGACCCTACCTTAGTCCCAGACTAGCTGAGCCTTCGAGTATTGCCGACTCCCTTGACGTGACGGGCGGTGTGTACAAGATCCGAGAACGTATTCACCGTGACATGGCTGATTCACGGTTACTAGCGATTCCAACTTCATGAGGTCGAATTGCAGACCTCAATCCGAACTGAGATCGGTTTTGATAGGATTAGCTCCACCTTACGGCTTGGCAACCCTTTGTACCGACCATTGTAGCACGTGTGTCGCCCTAGGTGTAAGGACCATGCTGATCTGACGTCATCCTCTCCTTCCTCCGGTGTATACCGGCAGTTTGGTATGAATAATTTAACATACCATGAGGGTTGCGCTCGTTTCCGGAATTAACCGTACATCTCACGACACGAGCTGACGACGACCATGCAGCACCTGTCATTGGGTTCCCGAAGGCACAGTTTAATTTCTTAGACTTTCCCAAGATGTCAAACCTAGGTAAGGTTCCCCGCTTACTGTCGAATTAAACCACATGCTCCACCGCTTGTGCGGATCCCCGTCAATTCCTTTGAGTTTTAGCCTTGCGGCCGTACTCCCCAGGCGGGATGCTTAAGGCGTTAGCTTGAGTAGAACGACACTGAAGGGATCGACTCCTCCAATGTCTAGCATCCATCGTTTACGGCGTGGACTACAGGGGTATCTAATCCCTTTCGCTCCCCACGCTTTCGCTATTTAGTGTCAGGAATGTCCCAGTAGACTGCCTTCGCTTTTGGTGTTCCTGCCGATATTAACGCATTTCACTGCTACACCGGCAATTCCGTCTACCTCTTCCATCCTCTAGTTTAGTAGTTTCTTTAGCAGTCTGAAAGTTGAGCTTTCAGCTTTAACTAAAGACTTACCAAACCACCTTTTAGCGCTTTACGCCCAATAAATCCGGATAACGCTCGGGGCCTTCGTATTACCGCTGCTGCTGGCACGAAGTTAGCAGCCCCTTATTCCTCTGGTACCATCACAAGTTTTTCCCAGAGAAAAGAGTTTTACACACCGAAATGCTTCTTCACTCACGCGGCGTCGCTCCCTCACACTTTCGTGCATTGGGGAAGATTCATGACTGCAGCCACCCGTAGGTGTCTGGGCAGTGTCTCAGTCCCAGTGAGACGGGTCATGCTCTCACACCCGCTACTCGTCATAGCCTTGGTGGGCTTTTACCCCACCAACAAGCTGATAAGCCGTAGGCTTCTCCTTAACCGATAAATCTTTACATGGGAATGACTTATGTCCCCCCATGACTATCAAGTATTATTCCAAATTTCTCTGGGTTATCCTTGAGTTAAGGGTAAATTACCAACGTGTTACTCTCCCGTTTGCCGTGCACCCGAAGTGCACTCGACTTGCATGCCTTAGACACGCCGCCAGCGTTCATCCTGAGCCAGGATCAAACTCTCAATAAAAAATTTTTGTGAAAAATTTTTAGAAAAACTAGTTATCAACCCAGGAAAGGGCTGATAACGTTTTAAGTAAATAAAAAATAACTATTTAAAAAAATAATTATTATTCTTAAAAACTCTCTTGAATTGACGTTCACTCTATTATCTAAAGCTTCCGCCTTAAATAATAGCTGTTCTTGTCACTTTTGAAGTTGTCAAAGATTAAATATAATTAAATATTTAGCCCTTCTATAATATAGATAAAATTTATTATTGTCAAGAAACCTAATTAAATTAATATTACCTTACTTATCCACAGGTTTTACACAATAATATTTATATTTAGGCTTGTTTTTTGTGTTTTTGACGCCAGGCTTCTATTTTGGCATGATCACCAGAAAGTAATATTTTGGGTACGTCAAGTTTTTCATCTTTTATTGTGACTGATTCAGGGCGAGTATAGTGTGGGTATTCTAATTCTCCTTTTATAGAGTGTGATTCATCTTGGTTAGATTCATCTTTACCTAAAACTCCAGGAATAAGTCGGGTGATTGCATCAGCTATGACCATGCTGGCGACTTCTCCACCAGTTAGGACATAATCACCGATTCTGATTTCTTCATCAACAAAATCCATTATTCTTTCATCTACGCCTTCGTACCTTCCGCAGATTAATATAAGTTGATCTAACTCAGTATAGTTTTGAGCTTTTTTTTGAGTAAAAATTCGACCCTTGGCGGACATTAAGATAACTTTGCTTTTTGGAAGACGCTTAATCTTTTTGAGAGTGTTATAAAGCGGCTCGAACATTAGGAGCATACCCGGTCCTCCACCATAGGGCTTGTCATCGACTTGGCCATAGTCGTTGATAGCGTTTTTACGGATGTCATGAGTAAAGATGGAAATTTTTTGTTCGGCTCTTGCTCGACCCAAAATACTTTCATTAAAGTATGAGTCAAAAATTTCTGGAAAAATTGTGATGATATCGAATTGCATAAATTGATTATAACTGTTTTAGGTACACACATTTTGCACTCTCTTTAAAGCCTCATTTGGCGTAAGACCTTCTAGGGAGCAATGTTCTAAATTATTATATATATTATTCCACTGACGAATTGCATATTTTA
>Ga0075116_10000544_pt1 | contig 17537 bp, 17 predicted proteins | sample AntAceMetag02UKC_FD_69786 | JGI IMG/M metagenome (GOLD analysis project Ga0075116, IMG submission 69786) | Saline lake microbial communities from Ace Lake, Antarctica- Antarctic Ace Lake Metagenome 02UKC | ecosystem: Environmental > Aquatic > Non-marine Saline and Alkaline > Saline | place...
GGCAAATCGCGACAGACGGCTTCCAATTCCAGGATCTATTATTAATAAGATATACAAGGGTACTGCTATAAAGGTTAAGGTGCTAGAAAAAGGTTTTGAGTATGAAGATAAATATTATAGAACGTTGAGCCGAGTAGCAAATGCGGTAACAGGTGACCATTGGAATGGATACTTATTCTTTGGCTTATAATTATGGATCCCCGCTTTCGCGAGGATGACAGTTAGGAGGTATATGGAAAATAAAACAGTAAAACCAGTATATTGCGCAATCTATACACGAAAATCAACTTCTGAAGGTCTTGAGAAAGAGTTTACAACATTAGATGCTCAGCGTGAAGCTGGTGAAAACTATATTAAGAGCCAAAAGTCACAAGGCTGGGTTACATTATCTGATCAATACAATGATGGTGGCTTTACTGGAGCTGATACAAATAGGCCTGCTCTTCAAAAATTGATCAATGATGTTAAATTAGGTAGAATTAACTGTATAGTAGTGTATAAGGTTGACAGACTGTCGCGTTCTTTGTTAGATTTTAGTCGCCTTTTAGAATTTTTCGATCAACACAAGGTCACATTTGTTTCTGTAACGCAGCATTTTAACACTGAAAGCTCAATGGGCCGGCTTACCTTAAACATTCTTCTCTCCTTCGCACAATTTGAAAGAGAAATGATTTCAGAGCGCACCAAAGATAAAATGGCAGCAGCACGCAAGAAAGGTAAATGGACTGGAGGCATGCCTATTCTTGGCTATGACGTTGACCAAGAAAAGCATAAGCTAATAATTAACGAGCAAGAAGCCAAGCTTGTCAGCAAAATATTCAAGCTATACCTAGAGGTAAGCTCGATTCTCATAACCACACAAGCTCTCAACGAAGAAGGTCACACTTCTAAGAAATACATCGCAAAAACTGGTAGGGTCTTCGGTGGAATTCCTTTTGATAAAAACAGGATTCATCAAATGCTAATGAATCCCCTCTATATGGGTAAGGTTAAATATGACAATGTGCTTTATGGCGGAGAACATGAAGCCATTATTGATGAGGGCCTATTTAAGGAAGTTCAAGAACGAATTAAATACAATAGACAAAATCGAAAAATCAGCAAGAATGCCAAATGTTTTGGACTGCTATCACAAATCCTTCGATGTAAGGCATGTGACTGCGTAATGTTTCACACATATTCAGCAAAGGGCAAGGTTAAGAAATACAGATATTATGTGTGCATCAAAGCGCAGAAGCTTGGGTATGCCACATGCCCGACAAGATCTGTAAACGCACAGGATATTGAAGATGCTGTCATGAAGCATTTACCGCAAATAGAAATAAAAAACAACCAACTACTCCTGGATAAATATAAGAAAGTCATGCCGAAAATATTGTCTATTTGGGATACATTGGTTCCAAATGAAAAGCGTCGGATTATTAAGCATCTCTTCTGCTCCATTGATTATAACGCGGAAACCGGTGCGCTTGGATTTAATTTGAATGAAAAAGGGATATACGAACTATATGGTGAGATATGCGAGCAGAATTCAAAGTAAAACTAAAACAAGGCAATAGAGCGCAATATATCAGGCGTGATCAAAAGAAGATTCAGAAAGAACCTGTGTTGCGACAATATTTGGTGCTGGCACACCAGGTTAAAAAAGCAATAAAAACACAACCAAGCAGAACCTTAAAAGAAATTGCTGGGTGGATAGGTTACACTCCAGCAAGGATGAGTCAAATCACAAGCCTTCTTCTTTTATCTCCTTTTATTCAAGAGGAGATCTTACTGTCCGATAAATCTTTCCTTCATAAACTCACAATTAATGAAGTAAATCTAATAGCAAAAGAATTGCTATGGCATAAACAGAAAGAAATGTGGTTACTTCGTATTAACCGTTGAAATCAACAGGGAACTCATTGGGGACATTGCCATATTGGCGAGCAGCTGTGTCTATATTTATTATACATTGTGCATTTTGAGGAACGATAAGTGGCTTCATAGAATAAACACAAGTTGTGTGTCGGGATGAATCATCCTCTTCTACCCCACCGTATGAATGCGGGTGATTACTAAAAACAACTAGATTGAAAAGATCCTTACCATTAGAATCCGCTTGCACTTTATCAAGAGCCTCTTTGAATTCTTCAGAAATATATCGCTTATCAAAAACGCGCTTGGCAAAGCTTGGTGGAAGATTAGTATCAACAAATATCACTAGGGGGATACCGGACAACTTCAAGACAGCCTTATTAATCAATGAGGTTACACCAAGCTTAACTTCTTCTTCCTTCTTTCTGCTTCCTGGGAACCCTAAAATACCTGGCCTATGCTTACTCTTGGCTTCAACAGCAATGACTTGCTTTGTCTGCTTATGTGTGGCTACGAACTCAGCATGCTTTCGCGTGCTATCTGTCTCATCTTCAAATTCGATACTATAACCTGCTCGTATGCAGGTTGCCGCTGTAAATAACTCGTGACGAGCTCCCTGAAATTGCTCTGGAATTTTTAGCCTTCGAATAATATCGTCTTGCAACGCCCTATTATCTTTTAGTACATATAAATCATACGCTAATAACACATATGCAGAAAAAGCTCCATTTGGGACAATTTTATAAATTCCATCTGCATCACGTTGTTGCCTGCGCTGAAAATGACACATTGCATCATACCACTGCATAATCTGATGACGTTGCTCAAGGGGCTTTTTTATTTCTGAATTACCCCAGTCGCCACCTAACCTTTTGGCTATATAGGAAAGTAAGAAATCGGGAAAAGTTTTCCATTTTTTTGAATAATGCAGCTCGCTTCCAACCGCGACAAAATCATGGCCCTGGTGTTTTGCGTGAATAATGGGTCTCACATCGCCATATTTCCTTCGCCTTTCATTCTCATTAGCTTGCATATCCTGGAATTTCTTTATTACTTCAGGAGGTAAATTTTGCATCACAGGTGGCTTCTCCCTTAAATAGCAACATTTCTTATATTTTTTCCCGCTACCGCAAGGGCAAGGATCATTTCTACCAACATTCATTTTTTACAACATCTCCTTTTAGAGCTACATTTTACCAAATATTCAGAGATAAAGAGAGATAATTCTTCTCAAGCATTCAAGACTTTCCATTTAATCGATCACTATTCGCAGAGAAGATTACCTTATGGTTTGCGGCATCCCGGCATTATGGCGATTAAATGCGAGCGATTAAATAGTGGTCGATTCAGAGATAAAGAGATAGATGATGAGATTGGCCTCGTCCGGAGGTCTCGGCACTTCCTCAGACATTGCGTTTTCGGTCGCCTCCGCCTGCAAACAAATCGCCTAACCATTTGAAACGTTGAGAGATAAGAGAAGCCCTGACTAACATTTGTTAATCAGGGCTTCTCTTATCTCTCAAATTTTAGTTTGAGACTTAAAACTGGTACCCCGCGTAGGGCTCGAACCTACGACTCACGCCTTAAAAGGGCGTTACTCTACCAGCTGAGTTAGCGGGGCATAATATATAATATGTTAAACTTCTAAGAGCTCTGCTTCTTTTTGCTTAAGGAACTCATCTATCTTTTTAATGTAATTGTCGGTAATAGTTTGTATTTGTTTTTGGGTGTTAAATTTTTCATCTTCAGTAGCGCCGCCGTCTTTCTCAAGGTGTCTTATTTGCTCAACAGCATTTCTTCTTATAGTTCTAATTGAAACCTTACCCTCTTCCGCCATTTTTTTGATTACCTTTACAAGCTCCTGTCTTCTTTCTTCTGAAAGCGGTGGTATACTAATGCGGATAACTTTGCCATCATTATTAGGCATAATATCAAGAGGGCTTTCCTGGATTGCTTTTTCAACATCTTTAATACAGGAAGGATCCCAGGGTTGTATAACTATAAGCTTAGCGTCAGGAACAGAAATAGTAGCCAGTTGTTTTAGCGGTGTAGCAACACCATAATAATTAGCATGTATACCTTCTACTAATGAGGCTGATGCTCTTCCTGTCCTAATGCCCCCAAATTCACGTTTAGTTGCAAAGAGAGATTTTTCCATTTTCTCTTTTTCTTGTTTAATAACATCATCTATGGGAGCCATTGTCGCTACCTCCTTATGGTGGTGCCTAGTTTTTCACCCAATATTACTCTTTTTATGTTTCCTTTTTGAAAAAGATTAAATACAATAACAGGAATATCGTTTTCCATACAAAGGCTTATCGCTGTAGCATCCATTACCTTAAGGCCTAATTTAAGCACGTCTATATAAGTAAGTTGTTTAAATTTTTTGGCTTTTTTATTTTTAAGCGGGTCGGCTGAATAAACACCATCTACTTTTGTTGCTTTCAATATAACATCCGCTGATATCTCAGCTGCTCTTAGTGCCGCTGTTGTATCGGTAGTAAAATATGGGTTCCCAGTGCCGCAGACAAAGATTACTACTCTTTTTTTCTCTAAATGCCTCATAGCCCGGCGCCTGATATATGGTTCAGCTAACTGCCTCATCTCTATGGCAGTTTGAATTCTCGTAAATACTCCTGCTTTTTCTAAAGCATCCTGTAGCGCCAAGCCGTTTATCATAGTTGCCATCATGCCCATATAATCCGCGGTTGTGCGATCTATCCCTTTTGCTGCCTGGCTTTCGCCTCTGAATATATTGCCTCCACCAATTACTACGGCTATTTCGACTCCTAGCTGATGTATTTGCTTTATTTGCTCTGCTATGGAATGAGTTACTTCAGCATCAATACCATAGCCGCTTTCTCCCTGAAGAGCCTCTCCGCTAAGCTTAAGAACTACACATTTATATGGCAACTTTTTCTTCACGCTTCCTCTCCGACTTGATAACGAGCAAATCGACGTATGCTTATATTTTCGCCTGTTTTAGCAATAGTCTCTGTGAGCAAATCCTTAATCACAACTGAAGGATCCTTAATAAACGGCTGTTGTATGAGACAGGTTTCTGCATAAAATTTATTCAGGCTCCCTTGAACTATTTTGTCCATTGCCCCGGCTGGCTTATTCTTATGTTGTTCTTTAATTATATCTGTCTCTTTCTCTATGGCTTCTTTTGATATGTCTTCTTTGTTAACGTATTGCGGATTAGCTGCTGCCACCTGCATAGTGAGATTCTTAACAAATTCTTTGAATAAATCGTTTTTTGCTACGAAATCAGTTTCACAATTAACTTCTACCAACACTCCTATTTTGTTGTTTGAGTGTATATAGCAGGCAATGACTCCTTCTTTGGTAGCACGTGAAGCCTTTTTATTAGCTAATGCTACACCTTTTTTACGCAAGATCCCGACCGCCTTCTCCATGTCCCCACCAGCTTCAACCAGCGCCTTTTTGCAATCCATCATTCCGGCAAAAGTTTTTTCTCTTAGTTGTTTAACTTTGTTTATATCGTTAGCCATAATAGAAATACCTCGTTTTTAAGTTAGAAATAAATTATTCTTTTGGTGTTTTCGCTTTTTTCTTGTTCTTAGATGCTTCGTCTTCTTTTTCCAGCTTTTCAAGCCTCTCAAGCTTCTCTCCCTCGGCAAATTTCTTCCTGCCTTCAAGCACGCTGTCAGTAACAATAGAGGTAATAAGCTTTATAGATCTTATTGCATCATCGTTTCCGGGTATCGGATAATCGATTGTTTCAGGATCACAATCAGTGTCAATAAGAGCAATTATAGGAATGTTTAATTTGTTGGCTTCCCTCACAGCGGTATTTTCTCTTTTTGGGTCAATAATAAATACCGCTCCTGGTAATTTATTCATATCTGCTATGCCTAAAAGATTTTTCTCCAGCTTTGCTAACTCTTTGGTAAGGCATATAGTTTCCTTTTTAGGAAGGACGTCAAATGTTCCGTCCTGTTGCTGCTGTCTTATGTCTTTCATCCTTTTGATCCTCTTGGCTATCGTAGAAAAATTAGTAAGCATGCCACCTAGCCATCTCTCGCTTGCATAAAACATGTCGCAACGTTTAGCCCCTTCTACTATAGCATCCTGCGCTTGTCTTTTTGTACCTACAAAAAGCACACTCTTGCCTTTTGAAGCAATATCAGTCAAAAATTTACACGCATCCTGGATGCAATCTGCTGTTTTTTCCAGATCCAATATGTAAATATTGTTTCTGTGCCCAAAAATGAAAGAAGCCATTTTTGGATTCCATCTTTTTGTTTGGTGGCCAAAGTGTACTCCAGCCTCCAATAGTTGTTTTACAAGACCTGTTCTCAAGTTTTCCTCCTTATATTTACTTATACTTACATTGTATAACGCGTAATTATACCACAAAAGATGCTATTTGCAAGGGAAAATTAACCTCTTACAGCCCGCGAAATTGCATGTTGTACAAAGCGCTATAGAGCCCTTCTTTTTTCATAAGCTCATCGTGAGTTCCAACATTTTTAATCGCGCCTTTATCCATTACTACTATTTGGGTAGCGTGTTTTATGGTTGAGATCCTGTGGGCTATAACAAAGACTGTCCTACCACTCATCAGCTTATCAATTGCATCCTGTACTAAAATCTCAGAATGAGAATCAAGCTGCGATGTGGCCTCATCAAAGATAAGAATAGGGGGATTTTTAAGTATGGCCCTGGCAATTGCAAGGCGCTGCTTTTCTCCGCCTGAAACCCTAAAGCCTCTTTCGCCAATAATAGTTTGATATTTATCAGGCATTTTCATAATAAAATCGTGAGCATTGGCAGTTTTTGCGGCGGATATCACATCATCCATATTAGTAGATTTATTTCCATAGGATATATTACTGTAAACTGTGTCATTGAATAATATGGTATCCTGGGTAACTATACCTATCTGTGCTCTTAAGGAATCTAATGTTACACCCTTGAGGTCATGCCCGTCTATTGACACGCTTCCTTGTTGCGGATCATAGAACCTTGGTAGCAAATTAACCAGTGTAGTTTTGCCAACGCCGCTTGGCCCTACCAAAGCTATTATTTGTCCGGATTTAGCTGTAAGATTTATGTTTTTTAAAACTGGCTTTCCATCATATGAGAAATCTATATTTTTAAATTCAATTTTTCCACTTATATCAGGTAACTCTATCGGGTGCTGTGTTTCTTTTACATCCTGAGGAGTGTCTAAAATCTCAAAAATCCTGGATGCTGCGGCTAAGGATTTTTGGTTAACACTATGAACGCGGCTTAATCTATTAAGCGGCTTTACCAAAGACATAAGACATAAAAGAAACGGGAGGAGTACTCCCAGGGCAACATTCCCGGCAATAACCTCTTTCCCACCAAACCATATAACAGTCAGCCCTCCTATAGCTCCTATAAATTCCGTAAGTGGGCTTATTGCCAAAATTCTTTTATTAGATTTCATAATTGTTTTTTTGTATGACAGGCTTTTGTTTTTGAATTTATTGTATTCGTAACGCTCCATTGAAAACGCTTTAACTATTCTTATACCTGATATTGTTTCATACAATACATTGTTTATGTCTGCCATTGCTTCTTGCGTTCTTTGACTGATTTGTTTTAGCCTTTTCCCTATATGAACAACCGGTGCGATAATTAGCGGCGGCAAGAAAAACGAAACAAGTAAAAGTCCTATTGGTATGTTATAGATCCATACTATTACCACAAGGGTGGAAGCGGAAAAAACAAAAAGCGCAGTCTGTGATATAAGGTCTGTAAGGCCTTCTGAAACCGCATCCTGCACAACTGTACTGTCAAATGTTATGCGGGAAATAAGCGTCCCTGTTTTGGAGCCACTATAAAATTTCATAGAGAGGTTAAGTAATTTCTTGTATATACCATCCCTTATATCCTTTACAATGCGTTGAGAGGCCTCTCTCATAAGATAGTTCTGTAAGTATAGAAATACGGATCTAATAAGAAATGTCACAAGATAAAATATAATGAAAAAACCTAAAAGCTTAAGCTGCGGCATTGAATTTATCTTGTCTGTCAATTGATAAAGCTGGGGGGGCAAATTCGTATTAGGCAATGTTATCTTGTCGCCCATTAATACCCTGTTGATAAAAGGTATAAGCGCAACCAGAGATACTGGCTGAAAAAGCTGGGAGAACACCATAAATACAGATGCTGGAATCAGCACCCGCAGATGTGGTTTTGTATATTTTATTAGTCTTATATAGTCTTTCATATATATTATCCTTACGAATAAGTGTGCTATTTTAGCATATTGGGTACTCTTTTGTCGAGCGAAAAAGCACCTCTTGACCACCTCAAGAGTAAGTGTTATAATATCCCCTTACAATTATGAAAAAAGTAAAAATTGCGGTCATAGGAACAGGCAAGTTAGGCTCTTTGCATGCCAAAATCTACTCACGGCTTAAAGATGTCGAGTTAACTTGTGTGTGTGACACTAATAAAAAAATCGCTAAAAAGGTTGCTCGCCAATATGGCTGTGACTTTTGCACAGATTATAAGCAGCTTCTAGGAGGGGTAGACGCTGCCAGCATCGCAGTCCCCACCTCCTTGCACTATAAGGTTGCCAAAGACTTCCTGGAGGCAAAAACACACCTGCTTATAGAAAAACCTATCACTACCTCTGTTGAAGAGGCTGACGTCCTGTTGTCTATTGCATCTAAACATAACCTCACTCTTTCCGTTGGGCATATTGAAAGATTTAACTCCGCAATAGAAGCCTTTGGAAAGCTAAAGGGGGATATAAAATTTATAGAATGTCATCGCCTTGGCCGGTTTTTCTCAAGGGTTGCCGACGTAGGGGTAGTTTTAGACTTAATGATTCATGATATTGATATAATATTGGGCCTTATAAAAAGCAACGTAACAAGTGTTGATGCAGTAGGCGTGAGCGTTCTCACAAAACACGAGGATATAGCAAACGCCAGGATTAAATTTGCTAACGGAGCAATCTGCAATATTACCGCAAGCCGTGTAAGCATAAAATCTTTGCGAAAAATAAGAATCTTCCAGACAGGAGCCTACATATCCATAGATTACATAAAGCAAGAAGCAATGCTTTATAAAAAAATCGGAAAACTTATTATCCCTAAAAAAATAAACATCAAAAAACAACAACCTTTAAAAAAAGAGTTGGCTTCCTTTGTAGAATGTATCCGACTTGATAAAAAACCTTTAGTCTCCGGGAAAGAGGGTAGAGATGCCCTGAAAATTGCCCTCGACATAACCAAACAGATACATGAGTAAAAAAATCCTAATTATAGCCGGTGAGGCATCCAGTGATTCTCATGCAGCTTCGTTGGTAAAGGCAATAAATAGCATAAGTCCTGATATAAAATTCTTTGGTATTGGTGGGAAAAATATGCAAAGTGCTGGCGTTGAGTTGCTATACAATATAGTAAACTTAGCTGTAATGGGGCCGGTGGACCTTATTGAACATTATAGTAAATTACGAAAAATATATTACCATCTCTGTAGTCTGGCAAAACAAAATAAACCTGACTGTGCTATACTTATAGACTACCCGGGTTTTAATCTAAAAATCGCAAAATATCTAAAAGCTCTGGGAATACCTATAATATATTATGTAAGCCCGCAAATCTGGGCATGGGGGGCTGGGCGTATAAAGAAAATAAGGCGACTGGTGGATAAGATACTAGTCCTTTTTAGTTTTGAGGAAGAGCTTTATAAAAAAGAAGGCGTGAAAGTAAGCTTTGTGGGTCATCCTCTCTTAGATAGCGTAAAACAAACCATACAAAGAGATAAATTCTTAACTCAACTTAATATAAACCCAAAAAAAACTACTGTGGGAATATTACCTGGTTCTCGAAATCATGAAGTAACGAGAATTTTGCCAATAATGCTGGATGCTGCTAAATTAATGCAAGATAGCCTGGGTGCTGATAATGTAGAGTTTTTACTGCCTATTGCCAACACCATCAAAAAAGATTTTGTCAAATCCTTCCTTAAACAAAGAAAAATTAATATTACGCTTATCGAAGGCAATACTTACAACGCACTGAGTGCTTCTTATGTTGCGATGGTAGCTTCTGGAACAGCCACGCTGGAAACCGCTCTCTTGGGTATTCCAATGGCCATAGTATACAGGGTAGCAATGCTTACTTATCTGCTTTTAAGAGCAGTTATTAGAATCCCATATATTGGTATGGTAAATGTTATGTCAGGGAAAAAGATTGTACCTGAGTTTGTTCAATACAACGCCAAGGGGCGACTAATCGCAGAATATCTATTGGAACTTATCAGGAATAAGGACCGCTGGCAGGAAGTTAAAAATAGTATCTTAGAGATAAAACCAAAGCTTGGCTCACCTGGCGCCTCTACCCGCGCTGCAGAAGAAGTTGTAGAGTTTCTGAAAAAAGCATAGGAATTCCCCCTATTCAAAACTGGGATTTTTACCCTCTAGGCCATCGGCCTAACGGGCCGGAGGCCCTTCGGCACATATTTTATTCTCTCGGGAAAATTTAACTCGCCATCATTCCCTACGGGGCTATTCGGGCTCAAACAGAAACTTTCCTTCGTAAAGTCACTTTCTGAATGACTTTACTCAAGCTCGTTCATAAAATATTAAAAACCCCAATTGTTTCTCATAGGGGAATTTCCTATGCTTTTTCGAACCGATTATTTGTGATGGGAAGAAAAAATTTTTACCCGCTAAAAAAGCGAAGATCTATGGCAATCCAAGCAGGATTTAAATTAGAAAGATTTTACATATCCAGCCGAAGCAACTGTCAAAAATTGCTGTAGGCCAGAGCGACCTACAAAATAGGTAAGTATTTCTTGATTTCATGAGAAGTAACCTGCATCCTGTCCTCTTCCCACTCTTTATTTTTATTATACAAAAACCTTGAATGAATATGCTCACCTAGTGCTTTTTTTACTAGTTTACTTTTCTCTGTTTCTTTAATAGCCTCAAATAAATTCACAGGTAAAGCTTTAAGCCCCCTGGCTTCTCTCTCCTGCATTTCCATTTTATATATATTAGCCTCTATGGCAGCAGGCAATGGATATTTTTTTTCTATTCCTTCTAAACCAGCGGCAAGCATAACAGAAAAAGCTAAATAAGGATTGCAGGCAGGATCCGGACACCGCAATTCAGCCCGCGTAGCACTAACATTGCCGGGACGATAAAGTGGTATTCTAATTAGCGCGGTTCTATTTTTTTGCGCCCATGAAATATATACCGGTGCTTCATATCCTGGTACCAATCTCTTATACGAATTAACCCATTGGGCTGTTACCGCGCAAATCTCACGTGCGTGTTTAAGCTGCCCGGCTATAAACCACTTAGCGATTTTTGAGAGATGATTTTTATCTTTCTTGTCAAAAAATACATTTGTTTTACCTTTGAAAAAAGACTGGTGAGTGTGCATTCCTGAACCATTCTCACCAAAAATAGGCTTAGGCATAAATGTGGCATATACGCCATGATTTTCTGCTACCTCTTTTATTACAAGCTTAAAAGTCATAACCTTATCTGCCATAGCAAGGGCTTCATCATACCTGGGGTCTATCTCGTGCTGGCTTGGTGCTACTTCATGGTGAGATGTTTCAATCTGGATGTCAACCTTTCTCAACATGTCTATTGTTTCTTTTCTTAGCTTGTTTGCAAGATCATTTGGTATAACATCAAAATAGCGCCCTTCGTCCAAAACCTCCGGCTTTGTGTTTCTTTTAAAATAAAAATATTCCATTTCCGCTCCTACACAAAAAGTGAGTCCCATTTTCTTAACCCGTTGAATATTCCTTTTTAGTGCATAACGCGGATCCCCTGCATAGGGAGTCCCATCAGTATTTAAAATATCACAGAACATCCTTCCAACTGGAAATTTATCACCTTCCCAAGGCAATATCTGGAATGTAGCAACATCCGGCTGTGCGATTATGTCACTTTCTTCAGCTTCAGCAAATCCGGTAACTGAGGATCCGTCAAACCCCTTGCCATGATTTAAAACATCGGTTAATTCTTCGTTTGTAATAGAGCAACATTTAAGAACGCCAAGGATGTCAGTAAACCACAGCTGAATGTTTTTTATTTTTTTTGCTTTTACAATAGCAATAACATCTTTTTTCGTTTTTATCTGTTTCATCTAGCGCATCCTTTCTTATGTTAACTTTGCTATCTTAGGTAATTTACTTTTGAAAGTATTATTTTTTATTTTTTCTTTGATGCTGCAAATAAAATTTACATCAAAACCTTTTTTTAATAATTGGCTCATTGTATATTTTTTATCTATCAAATAATACAAGAGCATGTCGATATCTTTATATTTAAAACCGAGCTCGTTCTCGTCTGTCTGGCCCTTCCAAAACCCTGCTGAAGGTGGTTTATTAATTACTGAGGCAGGAACTTTTAAAGATTTCGCCAATTGTATAACCTGCGTTTTATATAATTCCCCTAAAGGGTTTATGGCACACGCCATATCACCATGCATCGTGCCATAACCTAATAAAATCTCTGTTTTATTACCAGTACCAATTACCAAAGCATTGCATTCTTTAGAGTGGTCATAAAGAATTGACATTCGCTCTCTGGCCATTTTATTTCCACGCCTAAGGTTGTCTTTTAAGTCTATCTTTTTAAAATAGGCATCTACCATATTGCTTATATCAATGTATTCGATTTGAATGCCTAATGTTTTACTTAATTTTTTTGCATCTATGATGTCACGCTTCTGGGTGGTTTTATATGGCATAATAATACCAATAACGTTTTTCGGGCCTAATGCCCTAGCAGATAAACATGCAACAGTACTTGAATCCAAGCCACCAGATAATCCCAACACTACTCTTTTAAAACCGCTGGAGCGCACACTCTTTTGAATAAAATCTATGAGTTTGCCCTTTACTCTGCTTGAATTTATTTTTAGTTCTTTCATATTAAACTGCCACTATGCAAATGCCTGCTTCATCAGCCTCTTTTATCATTTCTTCTTTTTCCAGCACTAAGGTCTTATTAGCCTCTATTGCTAAGATGCCGGCGTTTGCCTTTTTCATTGACTTTATTGTGCTTAACCCCACTGTCGGGACATCAAAGCGCATGTCCTGATTTGGCTTAGCTGACTTAACGACAACAGTATCGTGGCTTAAGCTACCTGCGCGTATTATTGCTTCGTCAGTTCCCTCTATTGCCTCTACAGCCATTACAGCTTTTTCTTTTACAACCACGGTCTGACCTATATCCAGATTTCCTATGGCTTTTGCCATTTTAAACCCAAAATCTATATCTTCTTTTTGGGTGCGGCTTGGTTTTTTCCTTGTATAAACACCCTTTTTTGCCAAGAGGCGCTTTAAGAATTTAGTTGAATCCAAAACATGAATACCCTCTTTTTTTAGCCTATTTGCTATGGCGCCTAATATCGTGTCATCCCTTTTGTCAATCGTATTTTTAAGTACACTACGGGCCACATCATCCATCTTAAAGGTTTGTTTAAAAAGTGTGGTTTTTTTGATCTTGCCAGCCATCATTGCATATTGAAGATCTTCTTTTTTTAATATCTCTATAAGCTTTCTGCCTTGTCCTAATTCCACAGAATATATTTTCTCAGCGTATTTTTCTAAATCAGCGTTTAATTCATCCTTTATCGCTATAACAACAACATTTACTTTTTGTTCTTTTGCGGCCCTGCATAAAACCATTGGGAATTTGCCCTTTCCCGTTATCAGGCCGATTCTTTCTATATTTTTTGGCTCAATCATCATCTTAACGAGCAATTCCTCTTTTTGAGGAATTTATAAATTTAATTAAATAGGAAACTTCTTCACAGGCGGGAAATTCTTGCTTGATCTTTTTAATCGCATTCTTGATGTTTAATTTCATAGAAAATAATATTTTAAATGCCTTTTTAATTTTTGATTTAGTATCAGCGCTTATACCTGAGCGATCCAGGCCAATTGAATTAATGCCATATACTTTCGCTGGATGGCCATCAACCATAGAAAAAGGAACTATATCCTGCGCCACCTTTGAGGCGCCACCTGTTATGGCTAATTTACCTATTCTCACAAACTGATGGACAGCTGTTAATCCGCCTGCGGTAACGCCGTCTTCAACAACAACGTGACCACCCAGTGTTGTTGCATTTGCCAATGTTGTATTATTGCCAACCTTGCAATTATGTGCGATGTGAGAATAAGCCATAATAAAATTATCATTCCCTACCAATGTCTTATCTTTGGCATCGTTGCTTAGATTTATTGTAACATATTCTCTTATTACGTTTCTGTCACCTATATTTACAAAGGCGCTTCCGCCTTTGTATTTTCTGTCCTGGGCGGGGGTGCCTATAATTACACCTGTAAAGAGCTCGCACATCTGCCCTATCACAGCAGAGCCTTCTATAACGCAATTGGGCCCTATTATGGTGCCATCACCAATCCTGGCACCTTCACCTATTATTGTGTGAGGGCCAACTGAAACACCTTTGCCAAGCTTAGATTTTGGGTGTATTATTGCACTTTTGTGTATCATTATTCCACTAATGCAAACATAAGGTCTGCTTGTGCGACTACAGCTCCATTAACAAAAGCTTTACCGTGCACCTGTCCTGTTTTTGTCTTAAATCTTGCAACTTCTACATTAAGGTATAATTTGTCGCCAGGTTTTACCACTTTGCGAAATTTAGCATTATTAATAGACATAAAATAAGCAATCTTACCTTTGCACTCTAGCCTGGTTAGCATCAGCGCACCGCCTACTTGTGCCAATGCTTCCAGAATTAAGACCCCAGGCATAACCGGCCGCCCTGGAAAATGGCCACGAAAATAATATTCCTCATTTTGTACGTATTTTATTCCAACTGCTGTCGTCTCACTAAGCTCTATTATTTCATCTACCATAAGAAAGGGTGCTCGATGAGGAAGTATTTTTTTAATATCATTTGCATCCATAAGCGGCTTTTCCCTGGATTGGGCTCTTATGCCATATCTATGCCTTATCTCCTGTGCCATTTTTAAATTAAGAGCATGCCCGCTTTTTATACCTATTATACGTGCTTTTAGAAAACATCCTGTAAGAAAAATATCTCCCATTATATCCATTACCTTGTGCCGCAGAAATTCATCCTTAAATCTTAAATCTACCGACGGAACGCCTTCTCCGTCAAGCACTATAGTGTTGTTGTCTTGAGATGCGCCTTTGCCAAGGCCTTTGCTAAGAATCTCATTTACTTCCTTTTTTAGGCAAAATGTCCTGCTGGGAGCTATCTCTTTTGTAAAATTTTCAGGAGTAATTACAAAACGGTTATGTTGCGGCTTTAATTCTTCACAGTTATAATCTAATGTATATGAAATGCTTAAATCACTGCCTGGCAGGACAATCAATAAGCCTTCTTTATCTTCAACCCAGATAGGCTCTTTTATTATTAGTTGCTTTTGCGGAGCATCCTGTTCATAAATTTCACCCTTTTTCAAAACCTCTATAATATCCTTCGCGCTTCCATCCAATCCCGGCATCTCGACTGCATCTATCTCCACATAAATATTATCTATCCCAAGCCCAAAAAAGGCTGCCATAAAATGCTCTATTGTATGCACTTCTGCGCCTGCGGTTCCTATGGAAGTCCTGCGCTCCCTAAGGGAAGCATCTAAAAGATTGGATGCATCAGCTGGTATAATCGGCGCTGCGGGCAAATCTGTCCGTATAAAATTTATACCACTGTTAGGAGGAGCGCCCCTAAAACAGACCTTTGCCTTTACGCCTGTATGTATTCCAACGCCCTCTAAATTAACTTTATTTTTTATTGTCTTCTGTTTCTGCATCTTTCGGGAATAGTTTCTTTTCTATTTGTCTTAACGTCTTAAAAAACTCAGGTAATTTGTTTATACAGGCAAAAATTTTCTTTTGTTCAAAAATTGGTTTAGCAGGAGAACCAAGAAGAATACTATCTGCCGGAAACGATTTAGTCACGCCTGCCTGCGCTCCAACAATCACATTATCACCTAAATCTATGTGTCCAACCAAGCCTGCTTGACCAGCCAATATTGCATTTTTACCGATGCTTGTGCTGCCAGAAATTCCTGCCTGACTCACAATAATTGAATTGGGCCCTATTTTTACATTGTGGGCTATCTGAACCAGATTGTCTATTTTGCTGCCCTTACCAATAAGCGTCTGCCCAAATCTCGCTCTATCTATTGTTACATTTGCTCCTATTTCAACGTCATTTTCTATAGCAACTATACCTACTTGCGGGATTTTCTGGTGTTTACCTTCAACTTCAATATACCCAAAGCCATCCGAGCCAACAACAGAGCCGCTGTGTATTATAACATTTTCCCCAATTATTGAACCTTCTCTTATGGTAACGTTTGGATAGATTAAGGTATTCTTACCAACTGTTACATCTCTACCTATATAGCAATTAGGATATATAATAACACCACCTGCTATTACACATCCTTGCTCTATAACAGAGTGAGCACCCACGCTGACACCCTCAGCAATCTTTGCATTTTTATCTATTGCGGCTTTTTTGTCCATCCCTGTGGGGTGTTTAATCTCAGAAGGCCTGAACATAGCTATTACTTTGGAAAAAGCTAGTGATGGGTTTTCGGTTTGAATTATTGTCTTAGATGAAGCTTCTACATCTTTTGAGGTTATAACAGCAGAAGCGTGTGTTTTCTCAAGGAAATGTTTATATTTTACATTTGTTAAGAAGGTAATATCGCCCTGCTGGGCTTCTCTTATGTCGCATATCCCAGTAATGACTGCATCTTCGTTGCCTATTATTTTTCCATTTACCGCTGATGCAATCTCTTTTAGGGATTTCTTCATCTCTTGCGCTTTGAATTCAGAGTTTTTAAAATTTCATCTGTAAGGTCATATTGTTTCTTGCCAAAAACAAGAACCCTACTGTTTAAAATTATAGTATAGCTTTCATCCCCAGCATATTTTTCTACAACAGTGTTTATCTCTTCTAAGATCTCACGGACTGTTTTATCTCTTTCCTGCCCTAAGCTAATCTTTGTCTGCTGGTCATATTCTTGGAGCTCTGTGATCTTTTCATCAATTTGTGTCTGTTTCTTTTCTTTAGCCTTGTCGCTTAAGATGTCTATTTCGTCTTTCATTTTCCTGATTTGATTTACCAGACGTTGCCTCTCTTCTCTTTTTTGTTTTGATTTCTCTTCCAGCACCTTGTCTTGTTCTTTTGTTTTGCTGTAATTGTCAAATACATATGCTAAATCAACATAGCCTATCTTTAATTCTGCGGCATAGGCATAAGGCGCAATAGAACCTAAACAAAAAACAACCACAAGCGTTAAAATTAAACCTTTAATCTTTGTGTTCATTGTATCCTCCTTTTTTTAAAATCCTCTACTCATACTAAAATGGAACCTACCTTTTTTATCATCACCAGGCTGTGCTTCATCTAAAGGAAAACCGTAGTCTACCTTTACAGGCCCTATTGGTGTATTTACTCTGATACCTGCACCAACGCCTGATTTAAAATCACCAGTTCCTATGTCATCGCTATCTGCCCAGACATTTCCTACATCATAAAAGGCGGCTATTTTAAAATTTTTAAATACAGGATAGGTTAGCTCAATACCTCCTATCATTATAGATTCGCCTCCTATAGGATCATCTGTATTGATATCACGCGGGCCTATGGCTCTTTCTTTATAGCCTCTTACTGAGCTGGCGCCTCCTG
>Ga0075116_10000548_pt1 | contig 17496 bp, 20 predicted proteins | sample AntAceMetag02UKC_FD_69786 | JGI IMG/M metagenome (GOLD analysis project Ga0075116, IMG submission 69786) | Saline lake microbial communities from Ace Lake, Antarctica- Antarctic Ace Lake Metagenome 02UKC | ecosystem: Environmental > Aquatic > Non-marine Saline and Alkaline > Saline | place...
AACTTTGTTTTATTTTTATATTTCTTTCTTAAATAAAAACCATAAGCTAGACCTAAAATCAAACCTCCCAAATGGGCCGTATTCCCAATGGGCACATTTCCCACTGCAGAAATAATCCAAAGCAAAATTAAAATTCCTGGGGCAGCATATTTTATCTTGATGGGGATAGGAATAAACATAACATAAACTTTTAAATCTGGAGTTAACAACATTAACAATCCAATCAATCCAAATAACGCGCCAGAAGCGCCTACTGCATAAGTATTAAAATTATCTGGGACAATTAAACTTGTTAAAACAAAAAACAAACCTGCGAACAAACCTGTTGCTAAATAAATCCCAAGGTATCTTTTAGCACCAAGAATTTTCTCAATCAAAGAACCAATAAAAAATAAAGAAATCATATTCACAAAGAGGTGAAAAAACCCTGCATGCATAAACATACTCGTAATAAAAGTCCAAACATAAGTTAGTTGCAAAATATTAGAAGGTTTTAATGCAATATAATCTAAAAATTTAACATCTGAAGAAATTAAAATTGTAAATAAAACAAAACAAACAACATTAATTATGATAAGAAGAGAATTAATACTCAATCCTCCTAATAAATTCTTTTTCTTTTTTTGAGGAATTCTATAAAAATGGACCATCAGCAATTATTTTTTCTTTTTAGGTTTAGAAGCAACCTTCTTTTTAGGTTTAGAGATTGGTTTCTTTTTTGCCTTTGCTACTGATTTCTTTTTTACAACTTTACTTTTCGATTTAGATTTTCCCTTAACAACTTTAATTTTTTTTACTGGGGCTTTCTTTTTCAAAGTAGGATTTTTCTTTTCTGCATCTTTCTTCTCTTTCTCTTTTGCTTTTTTTGTCAATTCCCGTTTAATTCTTCTCTTTTCAATTTTCTCTTTCTCTTCTTTTTTCAATTTTCTATTTTTAGCTTTTTCTATTTTCTCTTCTTCTTTTCTAATTTCTTCTCCCACCAATTCTAACTCTTTATCAAATCTATTTTTTTCTTTTTCTAATGCCCTAATAATTGAAGAATTATCTTTTAAGCCATAAACCTCTCCACACTCATTACAAATAAAATTATGAATTAATGCTTTCTCTTCGGTAACTTCAATGCTACATTTTTCACAACTATAAAATTGTTTTTCTTTTCTACTCTTTATTTGATGATTTATTTCATTAACTCTTTTTAATAAAAGCTTTTCTAAAAAACTTAAAGATTTAAAAATTTCAATTTTCCAAAAATAAGTATACCATCCTTTTTTCTTATCCTTTTTCCTTATCGAAGATACTAAACCATAATCTGAAATTTTATACAAAAGATTTCTTGTTTGATTTATTGTGAGGTCTAATTTTTTTGCGATTAAAAATTCATTTGTATATTTTTTCCCATCTAATAATCCCACTAATTCTTCTCCGGGTTTACCGACGATTTCAACAATAACTTCTGTAAGAAATTTTTTGAGCATTAAAAGATTAAAAGCATTCTACATAAATACCTTTCGGTTTTAAAAAAATGTGCGAAGGTTTTTTAAACTTGTATTCTATTTTATATATATTAAAAAGATTATATTACAAAATGGGGTTGTTTAAGAAAAAAACAAAAAAAGAGGAAATAAAAAAGCGGAAACCAGAGGCTGAAAAATTTGAAAGGTTGCCTGAATTACCCAAGCTCCCCGAGTTTCCAGGATTTGAGGAATCAGAAAAAAAAGGCTCGCTGTCTAAGTTACCTCAATTTCCAGATAGTTCTTTAGGTAAAAAATTTTCAGAAAATACTATTAAAGAAGCCGTGTCTGGGGAAAAAGAGGAAGACTCAGAGGTGCCTGAAGCAGATGAATTTGTTTCGCGAAGAGAACAAAGGATGCCTCGTCCCCTCGGAGGAAACATTAGACAGCCCTCAAGTCAACCTGTACCAATAGCATTTAGAGAAGCAGCTAGGAGAGTAAAAGAAATTGAACCTATTTTTATTAGGATAGATAAATTTGAAGACAGTTTGCATGCGTTTGATAAAACCAAGCAACAAGTAATAGAAATTGAAAAAATGTTAAGAGATATAAAAAGATTAAAAGAGGAAGAAGAAAAAGAATTAAGTTTATGGGAAAGAGAAATACAATCAACAAGACAACAAATTGAGAAGATAGACCAAGATATTTTTTCTAGAGTAGAATAAAATGAAAGAAGAAAATTTCGTTTATGTTAAGTTAGAATACGAAGAAGCACTTCAATCAAAAAGAGACATTCTTGAATCACAAGCAAATTTACTAAGAATAACCCAAATGATAAGAAGATATAAACTTCTTAGAATGGAAGAATTGAAAATAAAAGAAAAACTTCAAAAGAAAATAAAAGAATTGGTTGCAAATATAAAAAAAATTAAAACGGGATTGCCTGCATTAAAAGTTCCACAAATTAAAAAGAAGGATGAAGAAAGAGAATTCATAAAAAAAATAAAAGAAAAAAGAGTTGATGAATATGATGACAGTCTTGAATTCCAATTACAAGAAATTCAAGAAAAACTAAAATCTATTGGAGGCTAAGTCCCGTTTTACAGTAGAATCTGTTGTAGGAAAATTAGAAACATAATCTAATTCTAAAATCTTAGCAAGAATGTTCGGTTTAATTAGTTGAAGTTTCTCTCTAAAAGTTCCCTCTTTCATCAGATTCATTTCTCCTTCATATTCAACAAAAGGTATGTGTTCTTCTTTTTCACAAATCTGTTGTGTTATCCCCACCAATGCTCTTAATTGTTTAAACTCTCTCCAAGCCTCAGGATAAAAACTATGCGCAAGACGATACATTCTTCTTTCTTTTAATTCAAAATATTTATCAAACACTACAAAAATCTCTCCTCCAACCCCCACCTTCTGTCCTCGATTTATAGATTCATTTACATTCATAAATTTTTGAATGACTATTTCTCCATAATATGCGTCAAAAATATCTTTACAATTATCTCTAACCCTATCCTCAATTCCTTGCTGATCTCTCAATTCAGGTGAAAAAATTAATATCCTTTTGTTTGCCATTTTATGTGTTTTCATTTTACACTCACAGATTATAAAACTTTCCATAATACAATAATTTTTAAAATTAAATTGCTTGGGGATTCTATGAACAGAAAAGAACTTATCAAAAAATATTTAGATTTTTTTAAATCAAATGGACATAGACAATCTCCTAATGAAAGTTTAATCCCCGAAAATGACCCCACAGCATTATTCACTTCTGCAGGAATGCACCCCCTTTCACCATATTTCATGGGACAATCTCATCCATTAGGAAAACGGCTTTATAGTTTACAAAAATGCATAAGAACAGGGGATATAGAAGAAGTAGGAGACACATACCATCATACTTTTTTTGAAATGTTAGGAAATTGGTCGTTAGGAGATTATTGGAAAAAAGAATCAATTAATTTTAGTTTTGAATTTTTAACTAAATCTCTTAAAATTCCAAAAGAAAAAATTCAAGTTACTTGCTTCAAGGGAGATAAAGATGCACCAAAGGACACAGAAGCAGAAAAGATTTGGAAAGAAGTAGGGATAACTAAAATAAAATTTTTACCCAAAGCAGAAAACTGGTGGGGTCCTGCAGGCAAAACAGGCCCTTGTGGACCAGATACAGAAATTTTTGTGAATGAATTTGAAATTTGGAATAATGTATTTATGCAATACAAAAAAACAGTCCAAGGAAAATTTGAATTATTAAAACAAAAAAATGTAGATACAGGCATGGGTGTTGAAAGAACAATCGCTATCTTGAATAAACTTGATGACGACTATCTAACAGATTGCTTTAAACCAATCATAGAAAAAATAGAAAAAATTTCTGGAAAAAAATACAAAGGAAATGAGAAACCTATGCGAATAATTGCAGACCATATCAAAGCAGCAGTTTTCATATTAGCTGAAGGAATAATTCCAAGCAATACTGAGCAAGGGTATGTTTTACGAAGATTAATTAGAAGAGCTGTAAGATATGGAAAAAAATTAGGTCTTAATAATTTTACAGATAAAATATCAGAGCCTGTTTTTGAAATTTATAATGACTATAAATATTTACAAAAAAGCAAAAAAGAAATTTTAGAAAAATTAAAACGAGAAGAAGTAAAATTTAATCAAACTCTCCAAAAAGGATTGAATGTTTTTGAAAAAGTAACTAAAGATAAAAAATCCTTAGATTGCAAAGATTCATTTCTTCTCTATCAAAGTTATGGTTTTCCATTAGAAATGATTGAAGAAGAATGTAAAACAAGGAAAATAAAATTCTCTAAAAAAGATTTTGAACAAGAATGTAAAAAACACCAAGAACTTTCGCGAACAGCTTCTGTTGGAAGATTTAAATCAGGGCTTGCAGATAATTCTGATGCTACAACAAAACTCCACACAGCATCACATTTACTTTTATCTGCATTGAGAAAAGTTTTAAAAAATCCTAATATAATTCAAAAAGGTTCTAATATCACTGCCGAAAGAATGAGACTTGATTTTTCTTTTCCAAGAAAATTAACCGAAGAAGAAGTAAGTGATGTTGAAAATTTAGTGAACAAACAAATAAAAGGAGCATGTAAAGTTTGTAAAGAAGAAATGGCGCTTAAAGAAGCACGAGAAAAAGGAGCAGGAGGAATTTTCGATGAAAAATACGGAGACAAAGTTTCTGTTTATACTATTGGAGATTTTTCAAAAGAAATTTGTAAAGGACCACATGTAAAAAATACCTGTGAACTTGGAAATTTCAAAATCACAAAACAAGAATCTGTTGGTGAAGGCTCCCGAAGAATTAAAGCTATTCTTTGTTAAATATTATAATCTTCTCTCAACCCATATTTCTCATTAAGTTTACTAACTTTATTATACATCAAAGAAGCAAAAAGAGAATCCTTTTCTATCAAATGTCTTGCTAACATCAAAACATTGGCATCTCTAAATTCATACCACCAATTACCAAGAGATTTTCCTTCAGAAATGATAATTAACTCTGGTTTTGAACTTAATTCTCCCACGCCCACGTATTCTATTGAATCATCTGTCATTATTGCAGGTCCAGTTGTTTCAATAAAACAATAGCCTGTTTTCGCTACACTATGCCTCCTCGGGCATTTTACAGCAAGAGCTTCATGATTTTCTGCAGGATAATAAAGAAAAGCCACACCATAACCCATTTCCCTCAAAATAAATGCTAACAACTCTGCTTTTTCTCCACAAACTCCTTCTTCATCATATAAAACCTCATAAGGATATCTTGCATAATCCACTTCGCTTCCACTAACCTTTACAATCTTTTCAGAATTCCCAAAAGGAATTTTCTGCACAAGACTTACTGCCACCCTCACTTGGTCTTTTTCAGTTTCGAACATATTTTGTATTTTTTTTATTAAGGGGACAAGCAAAACTTCTTGGTTCTTTTCATCAAGTCGTCGCAATTTAAAATCTTCTTTAGAAGGAATATCCCCATTCCCTAAACTAATAGAACGGGGCAATTTAGAAACATATTTTGACAAACCTCCATACACAGTAAATAAAATTTCTCCTTCTTCCCCCCTTAAAATATAATTTAAAGTTATATTCTTAGAATCTGCTTGATATTCTGAAAAACAAGAATCTACTTCAAGTGTCAAATTTTCAGAACACCCACAAATAGAAGCTTTTTCAATAAGAACCCCTTGTTCACAAAAATAAGGTTTTCTTTCAGAACAAGAATCATAAAAGGTTCCATCTCCACAAACATTCTTTGAAGGGAAGTAAAAATAAATAATTAAAAGAGCAATAAACAAAAAAAGAAAAATTAGCAAAAATACAATCGCTCTCTTTTTTTTAAATAATTTAGGACGAGTTAATTTAACTTTTCCCCCTTTTTCCTCCATAAATTAAACAAGAAGGAACAATATAAAAATCTATTCTAAATAAATTGCAGGTTTACCTGGTTTTGCTTTCTTAGACTTATTCTCTGGGTCATATTTTTGTTTATCATTCAAAGCAAAAATTTCGATATCCAAACTTGTCCTCTTACAAATTCCCTCTTTCTCTTTCAAATAAAATTCTTTTTCAGGAGGAATCACATAAACAAACCCTTTTTTAATTTCTGACTTAATCAATCCCTTAACATAATTAATATCCCCTACAAGTTTTCCAATTGCTTCTTCTTCTTTCTCTAAGTTTTCATCAATCTTCTTTTCATTTACTTCTGGCCATTTCTCTAAACTAATAAAAGATTTATTTCCTAACTTGTTCCAAAGTTCTTCTGTAATGTGTGGGCAGAAAGGATGCAAAAGTTTCAACGCTTTCCCAAGAACATCCTTGCTTGTTTCATCAGGTAATGAATTAAATAACTCTCTTATCTGGATAATTGCAAGATTATATTTGAACTTTTGAATTTGATTTGTCGTGTTTCTAATTATTTTATTAAGTTTACTTTCTGTTTTTGCATCTGCCTTACCAATTTTAACTTTTTCAAAATAAGCTATAACTTTTTTAATGAATTTTAAACTTCCTTCAATTCCTTTTTCGTTCCAATTAATATCATTATCTGGGGAGGCTATAGAAATCAAAAACAAACGAGCCGTATCAATGCCATACTTTTCAGAAACCTTTTCTGGTAGTTCTACATTACCTAATGATTTTGACATCTTGTTCCCATCACTCCCATGCAACATTCCTTGATTGAATAATCTTGTAAACGGTTCATCACATTTTACAAAGCCCAAATCTCGTAAAGCCTTAATAAAAAACCTCGCATAAATAAGATGCATACAAGCATGTTCAGAACCTCCAATATATTGGTCAACAGGCATCCAATAATTTACTTTCTTTGCATCAAAAGGTACTTCTTTATTTTTGTTGTCGCAATATCTTAAAAAATACCAAGAGCTATCAAAAAATGTGTCCATGGTATCTGTTTCTCTTCTTGCCTTACCTTTACATTTTGGACAAGTTGTATTAATCCAATTTTTAGCACTCTCTAATGGATTACCTTTTCCAAACTGAACTTTTTCTGGTAACACCACAGGCAAATCTTTTTCAGGAATAGGAACAATTCCACATTTATCACAATAAACTATGGGAATCGGTGTCCCCCAATATCTTTGCCGAGAAACAAGCCAATCTTTAAGTTTATATTGAATATCTTTTTTCCCTATTTTTTTCTTAACCAAATATTTAGTAATTTCTATTTTTGCTTTTTCGCTTTCCATTCCGTTAAAATTTCCAGAATTAATCAGCACCCCCGCCCCAGTGTAAATCTCTTGTTTATTCTTTTCTTCTTTAATTACTTCTTTAATTAAAATCTTATATTTTTTAGCAAAATCAAAATCCCTTTTATCATGTGCGGGAACAGCCATTATCATTCCACTCCCATAATCTGCTACAACAAAATTACCAACCCAAACAGGAACTTTCTCTTTTGTCATTGGATTAATTGCATAACTCCCTGTAAAAACGCCCTCCTTGTCTAAATCTACCTTGTTTTTTTCAGAAACAGATTTTATCTTTTTAATAAAAGCTCCAACTTCTTTTTTATGTTCTTTTGTAACTAACTCCATTAATTTTTGATGCTGCGCAGAAATTACCATAAATGTAACCCCATAAATTGTATCAGGACGAGTTGTAAAAATTGGCCATTTTTCTCCATCAATTTCAAAATTAATTTCAGTCCCATAACTTTTACCTATCCAATTCTTTTGCATTATCTTTATTCTGTCTGGCCATTCCAAATCATCAATACAAGTCAAAAGTTCTTCAGCATACGCAGTCGTTTTAATAAACCATTGTTCAAGATGCTTAGTCTCAACATTAGTATCTTCATGTCTCCAACATTTTCCATTATGCACCTGCTCATTTGCCAAAACAGTTTTACATTTTGGACACCAATTAACCGGCGCCTTCTTTTTATACACAAGCCCCTTCTCTAAAAATTTCAAAAAGAAAAACTGGTTCCATTTATAATAATCTTTATCACAAGTTCTCAAGGTCTTAGACCAATCATAACTCAAACCCAAACTTTTCATTTGTTTAATATAATTCTTAATCGCAGAATCAGTATATTTCGCAGGATGTTTGTGTGCTTTTATTGCAGCATTTTCAGCAGGCAATCCAAATGCATCAAAGCCCATAGGATAAAGCACATTAAATCCTTGCATCCTCTTAAATCTCGAATAAATATCCCCAATAGTATAATTAAAAGCATGTCCCATATGCAAACCAGAAGCAGAAGGGTACGGAAACATCTCTAAACAATAAAATTTCTTTTTACCCGGTTTCACCTCAAAAATTTTCTTCTTTTCCCATTTTTTTTGCCATTTACTTTCCAAAGATTTAAAATTGTAATCCATATCAAATAAACCACTCAATAACTTTTAAATATTCTCATTTACTAATCAAAACATGAAAAAAATTGAAGCCCATTTTATTGGAAGAATCATTAGCACAAATTCTTCAGAAGCACATTCTCTATATAAAAAAAGTTCTTTTGGAGAACCAGTCGGAGAAAAAATTCAGTACACATTTTCAGAAACATTATTCTTAGTAGAAAAAGGAAAAATAAGCGTTCTCGTTAAAGGAAAAGAAATTACTAAAAAAGAATTACTAAAAAAACTGCAAAGATTTGATAAAAAAATTCAGATTAAATACCCAGTATTCAAGAATCTTAGAGAAAAAGGATATATCGTAAAAACTGCCCTCAAGTTCGGAGCAGAATTTAGAGTGTATGAAAAAGGTTCAAAACCAGGGAAAAAACATGCCAAGTGGATTGTTTTCACAGATTATGAATCGGGAAGGCTTACTTGGCATGAATTTTCTGCAAAAAACAGAGTTGCAAATTCAACAAAGAAAAATTTACTTATAGCAATTGTCGACGAAGAAGGAGATATAACGTATTATGAAATAAAATGGTTACGACCATAACAAACTTTATAATCTATTTACCTCTCTTTCTATCAAATAAATTTCAAACGATTTTCAATGCCAACACAAGATACTTCAGGACTTAAACAAAAGATTTTTTTTATATTAAATCAAAGGGGCCCCAGCTTACCAGTACATATTGCTAAAGGAACTGGACTCAGTATGTTATTTGCTTCTGCTTTTCTCTCTGAACTCTTATCTGAAAGAAAAATAAAAATAAGCCATATGAAAGTAGGTAATTCTCCAATTTATTATATCCCTGGACAAGAAAAACATCTTGAAAATTTCTCTCAACATCTTAAAGATAAAGAAAAAGATGCATTCACTCTCCTTCAAAGAAAAAAATTTCTCAAGGATTCAGAACAACTTCCAGCAATCAGAGTTGCACTGAGAGCAATCAAAGATTTTGCAGTTCCATTCAAGAAAGGAGAAGAAATCTTTTGGAGATATTATTTAATTCCAGAAAATCAATTAGAAATTCCTCAATCCAAACCCGCGTTAACTTCTCATCCAGAACCGCCACAAAAACCTCAACCAGAACCAGCAAAAAAAGCAGAAACATTAAACATCTTTGAAGAACCCAAACCAATAATCAAAAAAAAGACGACTCCAAAAGCAACTAAAAGCAAAGATAAATTTTTCAATGAAATAAAAGAATTCTTGTCCTCCAAGGCGACAGAAATTTTAGACATTGAATATTTCAGCAAAAATGAACTAATTTTAAAAATAAAAAAAGAAGATAAAGAAAGTATTTTAGTAGCATATAATAAAAAAAGAATCAATGAAGATGATATTATTAAAGCCCACAAAAAGATTTCTGAAAAATACACTCAATATAGCATCCTCTGCTTGGGAGAACCCCTCAAAAAAGTGCAAGGTTTAATTGAAGCTATAAAAGGTTTAGAAGGAGTTGAAAAGATGGAAAGCTCTGACAAGAATATTTAAAAAGTCTCAAAAAAACATTTTAACATGGGAAAAATAAAATCAAAAGCAATACGAAGATCTGCAAATACTCTAATTCAAGAAGGAGTTACATTTTCAGATGATTTCGAACAAAATAAAAAAATAATTAATAACATGAAAATTGGGAAAAAATTGAGAAATCAATTGGCGGGCTTAGCCACAAGAATTAAGAAAAACGAACAATCAAAAATTCAGAAATAATCCCAATCTCAAACTTTTTAAACGCTTCTTATCTAATCTTTTTGTCTCTGTAGCTCAGAGTTTAGAGCGCTGCTCTCATGAGGCAGAGGTCGAGAGTTAAAATCTCTCCAGAGACATTTTATCTGACAATTTATAAAGTCAAAAATAAAACTTATTTTATGACTCGTTTATTCAATAAACATAGATGGCTAGCAATTGTTTTAACCACATTAATGGCAATTGAAATCTTTTATTTTTCTACCTTACAAGGAACTACTGGGGGGATACAAAATATTTGGTTAAGTTATGCATACCATTTTATAGCATTCTTCTTATTAGCCTTTTTTCTATTTAATTCAATAAAAGGAAATAAAAAATTAGAAAAATCCCACATAATCTTAACAGGAATAATCTCTCTTTTATATTCTATCTCTGATGAAATCCATCAACTCTTCGTGCCTCTTCGTGATGCAAGTATCGGGGATATTTTTACAGATAGTCTTGGCATATGTTTTGCTCTTTTTATAGGATTCATAATAAACAAAAAAACTAATGCACAATCTTAATTTCTCCGTCCCCTTTTTTTCTCGGAAGAATATGAAAATGTAAATGAGGTATAAGTTGTTGCGCAACCTCTGAATTATTATTCATAAAATTAAATCCTTCTGCTTCATATTTTTTCATTAAAATGGAAGCTGTTTCTTTAACACATTCTAATAATTCTTCTCCAAATGAAGAAGGTAATTCAATTAAATTTTCAAGATACTTTTTTGATATGACTATTGTATGGCCTTCAAACTTGGGATTTGCATCTAAAATAGAAATAAAATTATCACTTTCATAAATTTTGTCAGAAGGAATCTCCCCCCTAACTATCTTACAAAAAACACAATCATTCATTAATTCAAAAAAACAAACTAATTTAAAAAGATATTGAAAACCAATAAACCGTTTTCAAAAACAAAAAACGCTTCCTTATCTCTTTTTCTTTTTTGCTACTTTCTTCTTAGCTGGGGCTTTCTTTTTTGTTGTCTTTTTCTTAGCTGGTGCTTTTTTCTTTGTTGCCATTTTCTTTTTTTCTGCTGCTACTGTCCTCTTTTTTTGTGCTTCCACTTTAACTAACTGCTTTTTAAGAGAACCTATCTTAACCACAAGTTGTTTAGATGTTTTTGGTTTTGCCATATATCACCTCTTATTTAATTATCCTTATTAAGAAATCATTATTTATAAACTTTTGCAGAATTTTTACGTTAATTTATATTTTTCTCCGTCGACAAAACAGATTATCTAGTTTTAATTTCTTCAAAATTAATTTTTCCGTCAATTAATTTATTCAACATTTCTTTTAATTCAGAAATTTTAATTCTAATTTGTTTCTTTGTATCTCTATTTCTAATAGTAACATCTTTTTTATTTACAGATTCCTCGTCGATAGTTATACAAAAAGGAGTTCCAATTTCATCATTCCGAGCATATCTTCTTCCAATACTTCCAGATTTATCATAAACAACATTCATCTCTTCTTTTAATTCTTCAAAAATATTCTTTGCTATCTTTTCTAATTCTTCTCGTTTAACTATCGGAAAAATTGCAGCTTTAATCGGAGCAAGTTTTGGATGTAATCTTAAAACAACATTTCCCTTTTGCTCGTCGTAAAAATATGCATCAAACATAAAAACTAAAAATGCTCTTTCAACACCTTGACTGGGTTCACAAACAACAGAGGGTAAAAGCTTTTCTTTTGTTTCTTCATCAAAAATCTTCAAATCCTTCTTAGAAAATTTTTCATGTTGTTTTAAATCAAAATCAGTTCTATTCGCCATTCCTTGTAACTCTTTCCATCCAAATGGAAAATTATATTCAAAATCCCACGTATCAAGAGCATAATGGGATTTCTCATCGGCAGTATGTTGCCTTATTCTAAATTTATCTGGATTTGCTCCCAAGTTTACAAACCATAAAAATTCTTGAGCCAACCAATAAGCATGCCAATCTGTCTGGATAATTTTATTTTTATACGCACTCTGCAATGTCATTTTCTTTGGCTCTAAATTCTTTTTCTGCATTTCAGCAGAATAAACCAATACCTTAACATCTGGAATTTCATAAAGGCATTTCTTTTTTGGATCCACAAAATATTCAATTTCCATCTGCTCAAATTCTCTTGCCCTAAATAAAAAATCCCTTGGAGCAATTTCATTCCTAAATGACTTTCCAATCTGTGCAATACCAAAAGGCAATTTCATTCTTGCATTATCCTGAACATATTTAAAATTTGTAAAAATTAATTGAGCAGTTTCTGGACGAAGGTAAGATTTCACAGAACTCTCTACAATCGGTCCGACTTGCGTGCTAAACATCGGATTAAATTCTCCTTTATTTTCAAAGTCTCCCCCACACTTTTCACATTTAACTTTTCCAATTTCATGTTTATCTATTTTAGTTTTATTTCCGCATTTTTTACAAACCACAGCAACATCCAAAAAATTAGCGACATGCCCAGATGCTTCCCAGACCTTGGGGTTTGTTATAATACTTCCATCTATCCCAACAATATCTTCTCTACCTCTAACATGAAAATTCCACCAACTTTGTTTAATATTATTTTTTAGTTCTACTCCCAAATGTCCAAAGTCCCAGAAACCAGAAATCCCACCGTAAATATCCCCTGAAGGATATACAAATCCTTTTCTTTTACAAAACATGGCCATCTCTTCAATTGAAATATCTTTCTTCACCATTTCTATCTTCTCTTCTGGAATCTTCTTCGGTTTCTCCTCCATCTTCTTCAAAAACTCTTTCGCTTTTTTTTCAGCCTCTTTTTTTGTCTTCCCAAGATAAGCAAGAGTTTTCGTCTTTACTTTTCCGTCAACTCTTTTATTCTCATTAAGATAATAATATCCTTTTCCATGAATTGTTTTCTTAACAATAAATGCCATTTGTTAGGTACTACAAATAACTATTTAAATATTTTGGTAGGCACTACTTTAATAAAAGCGGAGGGTGGGACTCGAACCCACGAATATTCGCTCTGCAGGCGAACGCAGTAGCCGCTGTGCCACCTCCGCATATTCAAATCATAAAAAAATAATATATAAAATTATGTATTAGAATAATTTGATTTAAAAGAAATTCCTTTCGCTTTTTCAAGAACTCCTTTCCGGTTTTCAGGAATATCTTCTGTCTTTGCTTTTTTCAAATAATTCAAAACTTTTTTTCGTCTTATCCCAATCGGTAAATTAGAATTCACACAGGGCCCCCCAATACAGCTCCCCTTACAAAAAGTTGCATCTAAAAATTTTACCCTCTTGTCTGGATTGTTTAAAAAATTACAAACCTCCTTCGCTCCACCAAGAATTCTCGTTTCTTCTGGCTTCACCAAATTTTTTAGATGTGCTGTCTTAAACAAACCTCCCGCGATAGGATAAATTTTTGTATAATCATTATAAAATTTATCAAATAAAAATTTTCCTTTTGTATTTTTAAATTTCTGTTTAGAAAAAATTCTTTTCAATTCTTTATAATCAATAACAAAATCAACTTCTTTTGATTGGGCCGCTTCAATTCTTTTAAAATTACAAGGCGCAATAAACACAATCTTATGCGAAGGATAAAATTTCCGACAAATTTTTGCCATTGCTATCATCGGGCTATCTACTTGAATTAAATTCTTTTTAAGAGGAGGATAATTTTTCTTAATTGTTTCAACAATCCCAGGGCACACACTTGAAATCAACAAACCCTTAGAATTTTTAAGTTTCTTATGATACTCTCTATTGACCATTTTAGCACCAAACGTCAATTCTACCACCTTATCAAAACCCAATTGTTTTAGTTGTGAAATTATTTTAGGATAAGAAAAATCCACCACAAAACTCGGAGCCAGCATAACAAGATATTTTCCTTTTAATGGAAATTTGAGAATCTCTTTTTTCATATTTGAGACAAGAATGTAAAACTTTTAAAGGTTATTAGGTAAGTTATTCTATGCCCTGGTAGCTCAGCTTGGATAGAGCGACTGCCTTCTAAGCAGTAGGTCGCAGGTTCGAATCCTGTCCAGGGCATTCTAAAAAATTATACCTTAATTTTATCCAAATCTTTAGCCAATAAAGAATTCTTAAAAATTTTCTTAGCTTCTTTCAACAAGGGAGTTGGATCCTTTTCATATCTATCACTGTAATGAACTAAAATTAATTTTTTACTTGAAGATTTCTTTGCAATTTCTGCAGCTTGTCCTGCTGTTAAATGCTGATGCTCTTTTGCTAAATTTGATAAAGAAGAATCATACGTTGCTTCAGAAATTAATAGATCTGAATTCTTAACAAAAGGAACAATCTTCTTATTCATAACTGTATCAAAAACAAAAGAAATTTTCTTATCGTCTTCCTTATTTGTTAAATTTTTTGCTAAATATTTTTTGTTTTTGTAAGTGATATTTTTTCCTTCTTTTAATTTTTTTAATAAAGGCCCGGGAGGTAATCTGCTCTTCTTTAATTTTTTCTTATCTATTCTTCTTTTACCCTTCTCCACAAAAATATAAGCATTCGTCGGAACTTTTCCGTGAGTTAAAGGATGTGCTTCTATATAAAAATCTTCAGTTTCTAAAAACTTTCCAAGAACTTCTTTAATTTCAATCTTAATATTTTTGTACATTGGAAAAGCAACTAAGACAGCTTTTATTTGCTCCTTAATTCCTTTAGGTCCATATATCTTCAGGACTTTAAAATAATCATTAAAAGAAAGTGTTTGCAAAAGTCCGGGGATACCCAACACATGGTCTCCATGCCAATGAGTAATAAGTAACCTTGTAATCTTTTGGGGACTAATTCTTGCAAATCTAAATTGTCTCTGGGTTCCTTCCCCACAATCTACGAGGATATTTTCTGTATTTGACTTTAAAAGGATAGATGTATGATTTCTACTTCTTGTAGGTATTGCTCCAGAAGTCCCTAAGAAAGTTATATCTATCATATAAGAATTAATAAAAAATCGTTTATATAATTTATCAATTATTCTTTATAACACAGTTGAAGCTGGAGAAATAAAAATTATCGTATCTCCTCGCAAAAATCCCAAACCAAGATTTCTTTTCACTTCATTATTTTCCATTTCCTTGATATTGTCTAACACTAAATTGATATGTATATCAAATGCTAACAACGTCCCAACAAATGACTTGTCTCCTTTCAAATGTACCAATACTTCCTTACCTTTAGAGTTGTTCAATAAATCCAAGGGCCTTTCAATTCCATTAACCATTATCTTTATGATTATAATTTATTTATAAACATTTCGCTACAGCCCTATAAACAAAAACTATTTAAGGGAAATTAACACAAAATATCTATGAAACAAGGAAAGAAAATCTCTGGTGGAAGATATAATAAAACCAGAAAAAAGAAATCTTATGAATCAGCCGGGCAAAGAAGAATTGTAAAACTCGGGGAGGAAAAAAGAAAAATAAAAAAACTCCGGGGAGGAAAAAAGAAAACTCTTCTCTTAAAAGCAAAATTTGTAAATATTCAAGGACAATCTAAAAAAACTGAGGTAAAAAATGTACTTGAAACTCCTTCAAATAGATTTCTTGCTAGACAAAATATATTGACTAAGGGAACAATTGTTCAAACAGATCTAGGCAAAGTTAAAATAACTAACAGACCCACCCAAGAAGGAACAATAAACGGAATTTTAGTCAAATAAATTCTATTGATTTTTACTATTTACGGATAACTATAGAAAACACAAGCTTTATAAAGGGAAAAGCTTTATAAACCTTACGAAAACCAAATATTATTAAAATGACTTTTGTTAAAAAATGCCCAGAATGTGGGAGTGCAAATATTACTTCTGATGAATATCTTGGAGAAATAACCTGTAATGATTGTGGCCTAGTAATTGAAGAGAAAATGGCGGACACTGGAATAGACCTTCAAGGAAAGTTTGATAAAAGTGATAAAAAAGGGAGAGGGGGAGCTCCAATAAGCATACAAAAATTCGATAAAGGATTAACCACTAACGTTGGAGAAATTTCAGATATTTACAAATTAGAATCTGCACAAACAAGAAAATTTTTAAGATTAAAAAAATGGCAAGAAAGAGTTTCAACCAGTATTGAAAGAAATTTAAGATTAGCTATGGCCGAATTAAGAGTTATTGCTTCATATCTTAATCTTCCAAATGTTGCAAGAGATGAAGCTGCAAGAGTTTACAATTTTGTATTACAGCGAGGATTAGTTCGAGGGAGGAGTATGGAATCTGTAATTGCTGCTTGTCTTTATGCTGCATGTCGAAGTTATAATATCCCAAGAACTCTTGATGAAATGGCAACAGCTTCAGACGTAGAAAGAAAAGAAATTGGTAGAACTTATAGATTTATAATTAGAAAATTAGGAATTAAAGTGAAACAAAGTTCTCCAAAAGATTATATCTCAAGATTTTCTTCTGTTTTGAAACTTTCTCCTCGAACACAAAATGATGCATTGAATATTTTAAAACAAGCAGAAAAAGTTGAATTAACTTCGGGAAGAGGTCCTGCAGGAATTGCTGCCGCAGCACTTTACGTCGCTGCGTTAATCAATGATGAAAAGAAAACTCAAAGAGAAGTTGCAGATATTGCAGGCATAACAGAAGTAACAATTCGAAATCGATATAAGGAATTAATAGAAAGATTAAAACTCGAAGATAAAATTAAAGAAAAAGAAAGGTAATAATTCTAAAATTAATTGGCATTTTTTGCATTAAACAATTTGTGATAATTGGAACAAGGCATACCTACTTGTTTTCTATAAAATGTATGTAAATTAAATAATTGACCAAAAGTATTATAATCTCCTTTTGCTGCTGCTAAAGTCATAAAATCAGAACTGGAAAATTCTAAAAAAGAGCCACCAAGTCTTTTAGCAACATTGTATTCAAATTTTCTTGCTCTTAATTCGCTTTGGAAATAGTATCTGGATTTAGTATCAAGTTTGTGACCTATTTCATGAAAAGTTTTCATAACAGAGTTCGCAAGAGAAAAATTTTTAATTTTTCTTTTGTCAGGCAAGTTAAGATTAATAAAAATCTTTCCATTACAATGGCAATATTTCCCACATCCTTCAGATTTAGAGTCATTATAATAATGAATATCTTGCTCATGCTTTTTGAAAAGCTCAGCTAAACGAGTTTCTTTCGAACTCAAGAGATCATAGATTTTTTTCTTGATTAAATTATCATCAATTTTTTCTTGTTTCATAAAAATTCAAGAATTTCCAAGTTTATAAATCTTCTGAGTGTTCTTCCTTTTTAGGGATAACAAAAAGTTTATCCGAAAAACTGTGTCTAAAGTTTTTTATAGGGAAAAATAATTGTATTCCTGTGCGGGGATGCCGGAGTGGTCAAACGGGACAGGTTTAGGACCTGTTAGCTTAGTGCTTACCAAGGTTCGAATCCTTGTCTCCGCATTATTGAT
>Ga0075116_10000552_pt1 | contig 17437 bp, 16 predicted proteins | sample AntAceMetag02UKC_FD_69786 | JGI IMG/M metagenome (GOLD analysis project Ga0075116, IMG submission 69786) | Saline lake microbial communities from Ace Lake, Antarctica- Antarctic Ace Lake Metagenome 02UKC | ecosystem: Environmental > Aquatic > Non-marine Saline and Alkaline > Saline | place...
AATTTTGTAATTCCTCCTAAAAATTTATCAGGCATTTCAATAACATGAATTTGCAATGGTTCTAAAAGTGTAGAGTTTGCTTTTTCCATAGCACCTTTGATTGATTCTCTAACAGCAGGATAAACTTGTGCAGGACCACGATGAATAGCATCTTCGTGAAGTCGAATATCCATCAATGAAACTTTCATTTTCATACATGGCTCACGTGCTAAAGGACCAGCATCTATTACCATTTCAAAAGCGTCCAACATCATTTCAATAACCTCTCCAATATGAACTTCTCCTCTTGTTTCATCCATAAAGACATTTCCTTTGTAAATATCTCGAACATTCCTAATAGCATTACCATCCCATCCTAAATTCATAAGAATTTGGGAAGAATCCTGATTTTTTTTCTTAATTCTTCCTTCACTTAACTCTCCACTTTTTATCGCATCATAAATATTATCTTCTAATGGCTCAACTATCATATAGAAACTATTATGTTTGTTAGGGCTTCTTCCTTCAACACTTGGTGATTCTTTTCCAACAGTTTCTCTATAAACAATAATCGGAGCAGAAGTTTGAACATCCAAATTTTTCTCACTTTTAATTCTGTTCTCAATAATTTCTAAATGCAACTCCCCCATTCCAGACATCAAGCTCTCACCAGTCTGCTCGTTAATTTCTATTTTAATTGACGGGTCTTCTTTACTAACTTGTTTTAAAATCTCAACCAGCTTTGGTAAATCAGCAGCTTTTTTTGGTTCAATAGATTTTGTAACAACAGGATCAAACAAATGTTTTATTGCTTCAAAAGATTCCATTTCATTTTTACTAACTGTTTCACCAGTAAAAACATCTTTAAGCCCAACAATTCCGATAATATTTCCTGCACTAACCTCATTGACAATAACTCTCTGGGCTCCCTTGTAAACAGAAACCTGCTGAACCCTGACCCTTCTTTTCGCCATGTTCATGTAAATTTCATCACCTTGTTTGATTGTTCCTGAAAACAATCTTCCAGCTGCAACTTCTCCTGCATGTTTGTCGACGACAATTTTAATTGGGACAAAAGCAGGTTCTCCTTTAGGGTCGCAGTTTATCAATGACTTTCCAATTTCAGAATCCAAATCTCCATGCCAAATTTTCGGAATCCTGTATTTTTGTGCATCAACAGGATTAGGATGATGCTTAACACTCATTTCTAAAACAACTCTGTGCAACGGAGCCTTCTTCGCTAACTCCTTGTAATTTCCATTTTCATAAGCATCAATAACATCTTTGAATGTAATTCCATGTTCTTTCATATATGGAAAACTCAAAGCCCAGTTATGAAACGCAGAACCAAACGCAACACTTCCTTCACTAACTCCAACTTTCCATTTCTCTTTATAACCCTCTGGTGCAATATTTTCAAGTAATTCATTAACATGATCAATAATAGAAATGAATTTCTTTTCCATTTCTTGAGGGGTTAATTTAACTTCCTTAATCAATCTGTCAACTTTGTTAATGAACAAAACCGGTTTAACCAGTTCTTTCAATGCCTGTCTCAAAACAGTTTCTGTCTGAGGCATTATTCCCTCAACAGCACAGCAAAGCACAACAGCTCCGTCAACAGCCCTCATTGCCCGAGTAACATCTCCTCCAAAATCAACATGCCCAGGGGTATCAATTAAATTAATCAAGTAATCTTCTTCATTAATATTATAAATCATACTTACCGAAGCTGAATCAATTGTAATTCCTCTTTCTGATTCATCTTTATGAAAATCAAGAACAAGTTGTTTGCCTGCAGTTTCTTCAGACATCATCCCAGCACCAGCTAGAAGATTATCTGAGAAAGTTGTTTTTCCATGATCAATGTGTGCAGCAATGGCTATGTTCCGAATATGATCTTGCTGTTTCATTAAATCTTTTATTTCTACCATTGTAATATAAATTAATTGAGAAATTGGTTTATAAAATTTACTGAGTACTATTTGCTTGTGCTTTAAGCCGACCACGTTTGGGCGGTTTAATGGATTAGACGACAACTAACGTGCAGAGTCGGCTTGTGTTTCTGCCTCTTTCTTTTTCCTAATTGCAAAGCTTTCTTGATTATTTTCAAAAGCCATGATAATTTCTTCTGTTAATCCTTGAACAATATTCTTTTTTTTATTAAAAGACTTATCAGATGCCCCATGAACAATATGTTTCAAAGCCAAGTTAACTCTTCGCAACGGAGAAACATCTATCGCTTGGGGATATCTTGCGCCCCCGTATTCAATTGCAGTAATCTCGTCTCTTGGAGCAGAATTTTCAACAGCCTTCACAAAAACCATAACAGGATTTTTTCCTGTCTTTTTCTCAACTAACTTAAACGCATCTAAAACTATCTTCATGTTCTTAGAATATTTTCCTGTCGAACGCCCTAAAATAATCTTGTGCTTCTTTCCCCTATGCCCTGCAACAGAAAGTTTATTCATTAACCTCTCAACAATATTTGTTTTTGCCTGTCCAAATTTTTGAACATTTCGTCCTTGAGATTTTAAGATTAACTTTGGTTGAAGATTAATCGCAGACTTCAAACCCTCGTCTTCAACTCTTATTTCACTAAGATCATATAAATCAAAAATTTTAAATTGAGGTAATTGTTTTTGTGAGGTCATTTTAATTTTTTAACTCTTTTATTATTCCATAAACTTTTTGTGCTTTTTCCTTAAAACAAGGTTTCTCTGTAATGATTAAAATTCCTTCAATTGATTTCTCAGTTATATTCACTCTTTTAAGAGGAATTTGAAGATATCCTCTTTCTCCACTAAAGAAATAACCTCCATTGTTTCCATCAACTTTTCTTGTAACTCCTCTTTCTGTTTTGCTTAATTCCTCAATTGATAAAATTGCATCCTTTCCATCCCAATATTTTTCAAACCCTTTTTTATTAAGATTGGCTTTCCCACGAAAATTTTTCTCTTCTTCTGTTATATATCCTGTTCCTTCTTTTAATCCCATTTTAACGTCTTCCCTTCTCAATCTTTCCACTAACAAGTCTTGCTAATGGCTGGTCATTTACTTTAATAACTTGAAATCTAATTCCACGAATATCCCCTTTTGCTCTTCCTTGTTTCCCCCCAATTCTTTCAATTATAACTTCATCATGCTCGTCAATAAATTTCTGCGCAAGGTTTCCCGGAATAAAAACTCCAACTGTTTTTCCATTTTTAGTAAGCTGAACCTTGCAGCATTTTCTCATCGCTGAATTTGGCTGAGCAGCTTCTTTTTGAAACTTAGAAAGCACAAGTCCTTTTGCTTGGCTAGCACCTTTCAATGGATCTGACTTAGAAAAAAGATTTAGAGTTCTAACTTTATATTTTCTATCTTTCCACCGAAATTTTGTATGATTTTTTATTTCCTTTTTTGCACTTTTTAATCCCATAATAATTAAGGATAAAATTAGTTTTTAAAAGTTTCTGTAAAATTTAATTTTCTATTTCAAAATAAGCTTCTTTATTAGTTGTGTCAAAAAATAATTTTGCTTTTGTTTTCAGCATGAAATCAACTCTTAATAAATTTGGTTAAAGAGATTTTTCCCCACCACTTATAGGAAAATTAACCGGCATTTCAATATCTAAAACATCTCCAAACTTTAATTTAGTTTTCTCAAGAACTTTTGTAAAAATTTGCCCACCCCCAATATTAATTGGTTTATGTCGCCCTTCTTTTTCTTCTAATCTAACAGATGTCCTTTTCGCTTCAATTACAAGCTTGTTTTGATTACCAATTCTTAGAATATAATCTGCCTAGCCTTTCAAAACTCTTTCTTCTATTTTCGCATCTTTACTCATGTCCCAATCAAGTGCTTCAAATAAAGGGTCAATAAATTCCGAGCGTATTTGAGTTTCAGATTTAGAATTAATTTCATCTTTTGAAAATTCAAGAAACTTATTCACTAATTTTCCTACTTCAAGTTTTGCTTTATCTTTCTTCATAAACTCACACAATTTTTTTACTTAAAATTCTTTCTTATCCTAAATAATCCGAAACTCTTTTCCAAAAAAATCTTTGACAATCTTCTGCATTTCAAGAATTCTTCTTTTATTTCTTCCAATCAAAGCTGCTTTGCTATTGCTTCCTGCATTAAGTATTATTTCTTCATCTGTAATTTCTAAATCATTGAATTTAACAGGGCTAACAATTGCTTCAATAAATTTTTTCGCATCTTGAATCCCTCTTGGATTAGGAACAATTTTTATTCTTTTATGAAGAATCTCGCTCATCTTTTTTATATTTTGTCCTCCTTCGCCAATAGCCTTAGAAACAAATCTCATCGGAACACAAAATATAATTGCCTCATTATATTTAAAACAAAACCTCGTACTAATTCGTGTAATTTTATTAAAGAGGTTTAGATATCTTATATCTTGCATGTTAATTGTTCTCACCATTTTTTAAAAATATTATTATTTATTTAATAAACGTTGAAGATAAAATGGTTTTATAAACATTTCCGTAAAAATTGTTTATTTTAATTATTATTTATTAGTTTGTTCAACAATTTCTGGCTTAGCGCTTTTCTTATCTTTTTCTTCTTTCTTTAAAGCTCCTATAATTTTAACAAGAAGTCCTGGCAATCCTGTACCAATTGGAACTGGTTGGTTAAGAATTATATTTTCGACAACCCCAGACAAATTGTCTTTTCCACCTTTGATTGATGCATTCACAAACTGCTTGACAGGCATTTCAAAAGTTGCTCTTGCTAATATTGATGATTTTTGAGCAATGATTCCCATTCTCGTAACACCCTTAACTTTACCAGTATGAGTCATAGCATCGGCAACAAATTTAAGATGCCTTCCATCAATATCCAATCCTTGTTCATTAATAACCTTGTAAACTTCATTAATTATTAACTGTCTAGCAACTTCGATACCAAATACATCTGCAATCTCATATAAATCATTTGAAATTGTTTTTGTTTTATCAACTTCTTTTAATTTAAGTATCTCTTCTAAATTAGTTCCTAATGTCATAATCATATAGTCTCTATCTCTTTTAACAATCAAAATTTGTTCAACATATTTTACTCCTGAAATAATTGCCTGTTTAAGTTTTTCTTTAAGTTTGTAAATTTCCTTAAAATCCATTTCAGATGCATTTAAAATTATTGATCCTGCTTTTTCTTTTGCATTAAATCCCAAATCATTAAGCCTTTCAATAACAGTTTTTATAGAAATATGAGTTTGTTTCAAACCTTTCTTGTCAATCTTAATTTCAATTTTCTTGTCGCTAAAATTTAAATTAATTTCAGAAGTTATTTCCTTTAAAGTTACTTCTTTAATTTTTTCTGCAAAAATTTTAGCATCTTTTTCATTATTATATTTATTTTCTAAGTAAATTTCCATTTTTGGAGAAGACGGTTTTTTTCTTGCATCGAAAACCTCAATTATCCTTGGGAGACCTGATGTAACTTGCATTTCTGAAACACCTGCAAAATGGAAAGTTCTTAGAATCATTTGAGTTGAAGGTTCACCAAGAGATTGTGCAGTTACAATTCCAATTGCTTCTCCTGATTCCAGTTTTCCACCAGTGTGAAGTTTAGAAACATCCAATCCATCTCCACCATATTTAAATTGTATAATGTTATTATTACTATCTCTTACTGTTCCATCATATTCTATTTTTAAGTCTTGGAGAGCATTAGATAATCTTCGGTACAAATAACCTGATTTTGGTGTTCTTAATGCAGTATCCATAAGAGAGTCTCTTCCTGTCATTGCACTAAAGAAAAACTCGTCTGGTCTAAATCCTTTTATGAATGAACTATTAACAAAACCCCTTGCTATAGGTGATAAATCTCCTTGTTTAAAACAAGATAAGGTTCTTTGTGTATAACCAAAATCAATTCTTTTGCCACTTAAAACATTTTGCCCAAAAAAGCAAGCCATTTGTGTGATATTTAGAACATTGCCTCCTCCACCAGAAAGAATCATATGGTTAACTGGATTGGTTTCAGGAAAATTCTTTTTTACTACGTCACCAATCTTTGTTCTCGCCTCATTTAAAATCTGAAGGATTTTTATTTCTCTAGTCTCCTCTTTTGTCTTACCAGGAATTGCATTAAGAGTTTGTTCATTATAAGATTTAATTATTTCTTCTGTTTTCTTTTCAGCTTTTTTAATTAATTCATTTCCATATTCAATAACGTCTTGTTCTAAATCAAAATCTTCAACAGAAACAGTAATTCCAATGTCAGATAAATAATTTACCCCTAAACTAAAAACATTTTTTATTGTTTCAAAAGTCTTTTCTCTTCCAATCATTTTATCTAATTTTTTAGTTAATTCGCCATTTCCTTCTCCAAAAAGAGTTTTATCTATTTTTCCTTTTATGATTTTACCATCTTTAATTTCTATTGAATTATTTGAAAAATTAATCTTTGGCAATATTTTAGAAAATAATTCAAGCCCGGAAATAGTCTTCTTTGAAATATGTGCATCAATTCCTGATTTGTAAAGTAGCTGGTTTGCAGAATCTTTTGAAAATTCTGCTTTCCCAAATAAATAATTTCCAGTAATTGCATCTTTAACACATCCAATAAGTGCGGAGTTATTTTTTGGTGATATTAAATTTTTCTTAACATCAAGAAGTATTTTTGCTTCTGCTCTTGCTTCTTCTGTTTGTGGGGAATGTATATTCATCTCATCACCATCGAAATCAGCGTTATAAGGAGCACAAGCAGCAGGATGCAATCTGAAAGTTCTTCCAGGAAGCACTCTTACAAAATGTGCCATTAAACTTCCTCTATGAAGGCTTGGGTGCCTGTTAAACAAAACAACATCTCCATCTTGCAAATGCCTTTCAACTTTATAACTTGGAGAAAGTTCATTTATTATCTCTTCTTTAAGTTCAGGAACAATCTTTTTTTTCTTGCCATCAGGTCTTATAACATAATTTGCTCCAGGATATTTTTCTGCATTTTCAATTAATTCTTTTAATTTTTTAATATTCAAATCAGTAACAGTTTCAGCAACAGTAACTACCTTAGCAATTTCATAAGGTATTCCAACCTCATTAATTTCTATTAAAGGGTCTGGGGAAATAACTGTTCTTCCAGAATAATTAACTCTCTTACCAGCAAGATTTTTTCTAATTCTTCCTTCTTTTCCTTTAATTCTTTCCTCAATTGTTTTTAATGGTTGTCCACTTCTATGTCGTGCAGGAGGAATTCTTGTAACAGTATTATCAAAAAATGTTGTGATATGAAATTGTAATAAATCCCATAAATCTTCAATAATAACTTCTGGAGCACCAGCATTTAAATTTTCCCAAAGCCTTTGATTTGCCCTAATAATATCTGAAAGTTTGTGAGTTAAATCATCTTCGCTTCTCTCTCCTGATTCCAAAATAATACTTGGTCTTATTGTTACAGGAGGAACCAACAAAGACATTAAAATAGCCCATTCTGGTCTGCTAGTTTTAGGATTAACTCCAATCTTTTCAAGTTCTTCATCTTTAATATTAACAAGCATTTCTCTGATTTCTGTAGGGAACAATCTTGTTTTACCCATATAAAAACTCGTAGGCTTGTCTAGTTTAATTTTTTCATTAGTAGCACCGCAGTGAGGACATTTTTTAGCATCCTTTGCTTTTTTTGCTCTTTCAGTAGGAGAATATTTTTCAAGGTCCTTGTCTGCAAGAGTTAATTTCCCACATTCCTTGCAAAAACATCTAACCCCTAATTCAATTAATGGGATATATTTTAAATGCATTATTGGTCTCGCCAAATCAATGCTGCCTGAATGCCCAAGACATTCTTTAATTCTTCCACCACAAGTTCTGCATCTAACTCCAGGATCAATAACACCTAATCTTAAATCCATCAATCCCCCATCAACAGGATACCCGTCTATATTATATAATTCAGGTGTAACTATTTTTGCAACTGAAAGTTTTTTAATTTGCTTTGGACTAAGCAAAGAAAATCTTATGGACTTGATTTGTTTTTTTATTAGTTTCATTTTAATATCCTTCATAACTTTTAGTTAAAACTAAATTTCCTTGAGTATCTCTTAAAAATAAGGTATCACCATTATTATTCCAAATTGCCGCATAATCTCCTTCTTCTCGTCCCCAATATAATTTTGAATTTGTATCTGTCGCTTTTCCAGTATATAATGTAAAGGAATTTTCTTTATCAATACTAAACTCTGGAAAATAATAAATATGGGAAGAAGTTTCATCTTTAATTGTCCAATCAGACATATCAATTTGATAACCACATTTATTATTTATTGTTACATATTCATCATTTAAATTATAGTTATCATCTCCTACTGCATTAAAGTGGAGATTTGTTATTGTAAAACATTCATCTTCAATGTAATTTGGAATTTCATCATCATTATCTTCACAAGGTTGCCAAATACATCCACAATTTTCTTTTGCTATATTTTCTGCTTCTTCATACCAAGAAGAATCCCTTGTATTTAAACCATATTCATATTTGTGGGCATAACCAAGATATATCATCCCATAATTAACATTGTGCCCATCAGCATAAACATATCTTAATAATCTACCATATTGGTCTTTATCTTCAATATCTTTTTCCAAAGTTATTTCCTTATCTAAAATAAAATCTTTTAAAAATTCTTTGGATTCTTTATAACATTTTTCTCCAACTTCAGGGGCATTAATTCCAATTAATCTTACTTCCTCATCAGTTGATAGTTGGATTGTGTCTCCGTCTATAACATAAGAAACCAATATCTTTTCATCTGTTTCTTGAATTTTTTCTTTTTCTGGTTCATTCAAGAGTTGGTTATCCTCAGATAACGAATTAATCTCTTCATTTTCAAATTCACTTTGTTTATCGTTATTTTCATTAACCACAGAGCCAATTAAACTAAACAAGAAAACTCCATTTACAATTAACAAAATAATTATTACCATTCCAATGATTATTATTAAATTTTTCTTTTCCATTTTATTCGTATTTGTTTTTTAGTTCAAAACTTGTGTGAATATGTAATCCTTGTAATTCTTCAAGTAATAGTTTAAATGCATATGAAACTTCAATAAGTTCAATAGCCTCGCTGTTACATATGGGGCAGATAGTTTTGTTTCTTATATTATCCTCTATTCCAATGCTTCCACACTCAGAACATATAGGTAATATAACTTTATCTGAATCATATCTTTCTTTCAATAGCAACGACGCGCCGTGTGCAACAAGTGCCTGCTGTTCCATTTCACCTAATCTCAATGCTCCTCCTCTGGCTCTTCCTTCAATTGGTTGTCTTGTTAATAACGCAATTTTTCCAGAAGCCCTTCCATGAACCCTATTTCCAACCATATATTTTAATTTTAAATAATACAAACTTCCAACAAAAATTTTTGCATCTATTCTTTGTCCAGTAATTCCATTATACATAGTCTCTTTTCCATCATATCTAAATCCTAATTTATTCATTTGTTCTTCAAGATCTTTTTTACTAACACTTGAAAAAGAAGTCCCGTCAATAACCTCTCCCTTTAGACATCCAACTTTACCTGCAAGTAATTCTAATAAATAACCAACAGTCATTCTGCTTGGAAGTCCATGAGGATTAAATAGCACATCTGGTTTAATTCCTTTAGAAGTAAAAGGGACGTCTTCTTCAGGAATTATTCTTCCAATAACTCCTTTCTGTCCGTGTGCTGTAGCATATTTATCTCCAAGTTCAGGAATTCTTTGGTCCCTTGTTTTAACTTGGACAATTTTATTACTTTCTCCATCTTCTGTTATAAATACCGCATCAACAATTCCTTTTTCTTCTTGTCTTAATGAAACACTTGATTCCTTTTTTGTCTTCACTGAAATTTCTCTAGCTTCAGATAAAAATTTTGGAGGGGATGTTTTACCAATCAAAACTTCTCCATTTGAAATTTCTGCTTCAGGGTAAATAATTCCGTCGTCTTCTAAAAATTCATAACTTGATTCCCTTCTATATCCAGTTGTATCTTTTTCTGGAATTACAATTTCATCTTTTAACCCACCTGCATAATTCATCTCAGTTGTAGAATAAGGTCTAAAATAAAAACTTCTTCCAACTCCCCTATCTAGGCTTCCTTTATTGAATACTAATGCATCTTCCATATTGTAACCTTCATAAGTCATAATAGCAACAACTAAATTTTGCCCAGCAGGATATGTGTTTAGTGTATCGTATATAAAACTCCTTACAACTGGTTTTTGAGGATACTGAAGAATACTAACATCTGTGTCAAGCCTACAATGATAATTTGCAGCGTACAATCCAAGAGCTTGTTTTTGTGTTTTACTTCCTCTATTTAACCTGGAGCTCTGATCGTGATTTCCATAAGGAACAAGAGATGTAACAACCCCAAATAAATCAATAGTATCTATCTCAAGATGAGTATGTTCAGAAGTTACTTCTTCCTTATACAACGCAACCAAAGCATTTTCTTCTTCTGAAGCATCGAGATATTCTATAACACCTTCTTTTACTAGTTCTTCCCAAGTTAATTCCCTTTGTTCTAATTGAATTAAATGTTCATTGGTCAATTTTGGAGAACCATTCTCAACAATTATTAAAGGCCTTAATGATCTCCCTCTCTCAGTTGAAATTAAAATTGATTGAAATTCAGGATAATCTCTAATATTCATTTGATTTGGAAGTTTACCTCCTCTTCTTCTTTCTCGTATATTTTCAACAAATTCTTTTGATTTTTTCACTACCCCAATAAATTGTCCATTAAAGAAAACATCTTTTCCTTCTATACCCTCTGTTTCTAATCCATCCTGTTCTAATTCTTTAAGAAATTTATTTTTATCAAAATTAACTTCTGTAGAAATTTTACTAAGAATCGAAAGATTTTTTCTCAAACCAATTTCTGTTCCTTCAGGAGTTTCTATTGGGCAAAATCTCCCATAGTGCGTCGGGTGAAGTGTTCTCGCCATGAAATTTTCTTGGTCTGAAGCTAACATACTCGAGACTCTCTGAAGTTGGGAAATTGTATCAAGATAATTTGTTTTTTGCATATTTTGGGTTACCCCACTTCTCTCACCTGTCCAACTTCCTGTAGCAATTGCAGATTCAACTCGATGAGAAAAAAAAGTAGACTTAGCAATTATTTTAATTGAAAAAACTTTTTTTCTTTTAGAAGATTTTTGTAATGAATATTGAATATCTCGAATTAAAATTCCCAGATTAACTCTGAATAGCATTGATAATAAATCTCCTGAAAGCCTTACTCTTTTATTTGCATAATGGTCTTTGTCTGTTTTTAACTTTGGATTTTCCTTTGCAATTATAAATTGTTTTATTAACTTGCACAAAGTTATAGCTTTTTTTAATCTGTCTTCTTTTTTCTGCCCAATATGTGGAAATAAATAAGAATCAATTCTTTGTTTTACTCTTTCAAGAATCTCTTTTTTTGTTCCTTGTAAATTTGTTTGTTCTGCAATATACATCATTGCATCTTCTTTGGTAGCCAAGTTTACAAATTCATAAAGATTAACAATAATATTATCTGTTTCTTTTCCAATATATTTTGCAATGTCTTCTTCTTTTGTCATACCTAATACTTTTAAGATTACTACTGCTGGCATATCTTTAAACCTACTAAAAGAAACATTAACCAACCCTTCTTTGTTTTCTGAAATTGTTATTGGTATTCTATAAGTTCCTCTTAATGAAAATAATCTTAATGTTAAATTACCTTTACGGTCGTTTTCAATAAACGGCTGGTTTTCTGCAAGATCCTCTGCCATAACCATTACTCTTTCATTTCCGTTAATTATAAAGTACCCACCAGGATCAAGTGGATCATTGTAATTTTCAATTAATTTTTCTTTTGACATTCCGTAAGTGTTGCACACTTTACTTTTTACCATAATAGGAATTCTTCCAATTTCCACAATTTCTGAATCAACTTGGTTGTCTTTTTTCACTGTTATTTCAAGAGTAATTGGAGAAGAATAAGTGAGGTTTCTCAATCTTGCTTCATATGGTAAAATAAACGAAGAACTTCCATCAGCTTCGATAACTTTTGGTTTTCCAATATTAATTTTCCCTAAAGTTATCTCAAAATCTTCACCATTAATATTTTCTGAAATCTCATCTGAAATTTCTTGCATTCGGCTTTCAATAAAATTATTAAAAGAGGTAATATTTGATTCAACTAAAGAGTGATTTTCTAAATATCTTTTTACAATTAAGTGGTTATTTTTTTGTTGCATTATGCAAAATCTCCTAAATTTTGTATCCGCAGTTTAACGAAGACATTGAAAATTTTAATTTTCATCTTATACAACAACCCGAAAGAAATCTCCTTCATTTCTTTTTATTTTAATTATGTCCCCAATAACACAATTTTCTGGAAGCACATGGTCAGTTAAAAGAATTTTTGGTAATTGAGCCTTAGAAACATTTAATTCGGATAATAATTCTTCAATCTCCTTTTCATTAAGTTTGATATGTTTGGGTTGTAGAATGTGCATTTTTAAGATAAATTGTTAAGTGGTTTTAACACATAGATTTGACTTTAACAACTTTATAATAATAAAAAATAATGAAAATTGGTTTAAAAGTCTTGCGGTGGAATTGGCTTTGCACAATAAGTCTTTGTTGCACAAAAAATCAAAAAATGGCCCCGAAGGGATTTGAACCCTCGACACCTGGATTAAAAGTCCAGTGCTCTAACCAGGCTGAGCTACGGAGCCATAAAAAAATAAAGCAATGATGATTTAAAAAATCTTTGTATTGGATTTAATACTTCTCAACTTTTCCTATTAAATCATTAATATCATTTATTTTATTTTTCCTCATATAATCTTTAATTCCTTTTATGACCTCTAATGGAGCAAAAGGATTAATAAAATTCCCTGTTCCAACAGCAACAGCAGTTGCACCAGCGAGAATATATTCTATTGCGTCCTCCCAATTAACTATGCCTCCAATTCCAACTATCGGGAGGGGGATTCCTGATTCATAAACTTGATTAACACACCTAACTCCAACAGGTTTAATGCAAGGTCCTGATAATCCCCCCATTCCACTTCCTCCACCATGTATCTTTGGTTTTCTTGTCTTAACATCAATTGCCATCCCATATACAGTATTTATCATTGAAAGAGCATTTGCTCCGGCATTATAGGCAGCTCTTGCAATATTAACAATGTCAGTAACATTCGGCGTTAATTTAACAACCAATGTTTTGTCAGTTGCTTCTCTTACAGCTTGTACAACATCATATGTAGCTTTTTCATCTGTGCCAAAATCCCTACCCTCCCCTTTAACATTTGGGCAAGAAATATTTATTTCCAATCCATTAACTCTATCAACAGAAAGTTTTTTCGCAGATTCAACAAAATTTCCTATACAATTTTCAGATATATTAACAATAATAGGGGTTTCATATTGCTCTAAAAAAGGAATTGTTTTTTCTAAAAAACTATCAATCCCTTGATTTGTTAATCCAATTGAATTAAGCATCCCTGCAGAAGTTTCGGCAATTCTCGGAGGTGGATTACCTTGTTTTGGTTTTAGTGTCGTGCTTTTAGTAACAACTGCCCCTAATTTATTCAGATCATAAAATTCGCTATATTCTTTACCATAACCAAAAGTTCCAGATGCAGTCATAACAGGATTCTTCATTAAAATTCCTGCTAAGTTTATTTTTATATCCATCCACTAAATCTAATTACTACTCTTTATAAAAATTATTATTCTAAATAAACATCTTCAATTTCTCTTCCATTTCTCCAGAAGGCATTGAGCCAATAATCTGCTCAACAGAATTTCCCTCCTTGAATAAAATAGAATTTTTTATTAAAATTATTTAGCTTTATTTAACATTGCTTGTTTGGTTTGATTATGCAAATCTTTATCATATTCTCTCAAATTAGTTATATGCTTACAATAGTTTGCTTCTGTGCAAAAACCAACATTGCATTTTGGCTGCAGAAAATATTCTAATTCGGGAATAGTTTTTGCGATTAAATCTCTTTTTTCCCAGGAAGTCGCATATCTTTCAGGTTCACAAGCAGTGCATAATCTTAAAGGCAATTCTAAATCAATTAGATTTTTTAAATCATAACTTTCTAAATTTGTGGTTTTTATATTTCTTGGAATAACATATGCAGCATCTCTTAATGGAATTCCCTCTTTTACTAATTTATCAAAGAACATTAATTGTTTTCCAGTATGATAAGCATAGGGGATTAATAACTCCTGATTTTTTTTTAATTTCTCATCAATTACCATTATTTCTTCTAATTTAGATATTTCAAAATATCCATCTTTATTATAAACCCCTTTTATTCCTGACCAAATTTTCTTCATTTTTTCAGAAGCTCTTTTAACAGCAGAATATATTGACTCAACATTCTGTCTTAGAGTAGCATGTCTTTTTTGTTCTGACCATACTCTAAATGAAAGATTATCAAGAATAGTAATTTTTACAGCCTCGTTATATTCTTCTGTAAAACTTCTCGTCGCTAACATGCATTCATTAGCTGCTTCTGATAGTTCTTCAGGATCTGTTATTTTTCTTGTTTGCTCAAAAATTTCTTTAAGATTGTTTAGACCTTTTTTAAAATCCTTTGTTAAATCAATGTGTGAATCTATTATTTGGGGTTTTTTGGGCATGCCTAATTTTTCTGCTAAATCTAATGTATGATTTGGAGAATCAGGATCTTTGAATACAGTATAATGAAAATATGTATCTCTAGGAACTTGTATCCTTTGTTTATACATTGTTCCAAGTCCATTTTCTTCTGCAATTTCAGGAAATTTTTCTACTAAAGTATAAATTTCTCTAGGCACGAATGGTCCATTAGAATTTAATTTGTCTTGCTTAACTTCAAAAGCTAATGTAGCCATAGTATCTAAGGGAAGAAATATAAACAAATCAGCAGGATTATTATAAGATAATGCTTTATTAAATGCTTCAATACCAGAAAGTCTACCAAACTTGGTTTTGAAATCTTTGCTTTCTTTAAATGCTGCTCTTGAAATTTCTAAATATTCATTAAGAAGATCTTTCCTTTTTGTAATGCTTTCTGGAATTACAATATCTTCTTCTGCTATTTCTCTTCTTCTTCCACTAGTAGTTAAAGATCTTGAAGCCACTAATCCTGTCAAGCCAGAATCAATCATTTTTGTTCCATGCAAACCAAAAGTTATTCCTGAAAGTCCCCCCATAGAATGTCCTCTTCCAATTCCTGTTGCAGTTTTAGCAAAAACAATTTCTTTAATATCAAGTTTTTCTGAATCTTTAATATCTTTCAAAATTTCTTCTTCTAATTTATCAAATTGCATGCCTTTTGCTACTAATGCTTGACGATAAGAAATAATTTCATCTCCTCCTAAAAAGTCCCTACCATATTTTTCTTTAAATATTTTTCTAAGTTCTTTATTTTGGATTCTTATTTCTGGAGACCTTCCTAAAATATTCACTTCTAAATCATTATCAGTTAGAAATTTTTGTCCTTTATATTCAAACATCCAAGCAAGAAACAATCTTATTTTATAAAGATAATCATAGTTTAATATATATCTAATAATATAAATTTATTTAAATGGAAGTTATTAATAACATAATTATGACAGAAACTTCTCCCTCTGAATTTCATGTTACTTTTATGTTAAAAAACAATTCATTAGAATGTATTAGTTCTCCCCCTTCTGCATTTACCAATGAAGAGAAGATTTTATTCATAAATAGAATCCCTTTAGTGAAAACAAAACATGGAAAATATGAATTATATAAAGATATTGGAGAAGTTGTAAATGAAACTCCTGGTAGATATATTTATTATCAATTATTAAAATGAGAAAAAAGGAAAAGTCCAATATCCTTGAATCTGTTGGTTCTATAATTCACAAAGAAATAAGAATTCTTGAAGAAGGAGATATTGATTACACTGGTATTACAACAAAACCCAATTGTTACCATCTTCGAGCAAGAGCAAATGTTAAACCAAACATGATAAATAATTTTGATGGAAGATTTTGGAATGAAGGATGGAAAAATATAGCAAGTAACTTAGGGATAGAATATGACTCTTATAATTCTGTACTTTTTTCAAAAGAAGTATATGATGTGCATTCATCTACTATTGCTGATTTTGAAAAGAAATCAACCGCATTATTAAAAGCTCATCATAAAGCAACTATAAAATACAATAATGAAATATCAGAACCTTATATCAAAGAAAGAAGTGAATTAATTAATAAAATTATTCAAATCTAATCCCTTACAACAAACTTCCCAAATTCAGTAACTAAAGTCTCACAATCTTTTTCATAAACTTCTGTATGTTCATAATGTCCAATAATTTTGTTGTCTAATTTTATTTCATATCTTTTTTGAGTTCTTGGTTCAAAAGACATTCCAACTTCTTGCTCACCAATTTTTCCTAAATTCCATCTTAAACCTGTTTCTCAATTTCTCCTTGGCTTGTCATTCTTCCTCCTTGATGCTGTCCAGAATATGTTCTTTTTATTTCTCCTATAACAGGTTCCCAATAAATTTTAAACATCCTTGCACCTAATTCAAAATCAAAATTGTATTTGCTATTATTTTTTAATCCAAATGTAAGATATCCTTTATATCCCGGAGTGGTTGTTGAGCAAAGCAGACTAACTCCTCCTCTTTGCAAAGAAGTTCTTGGCCTTATGTCAGGTATAATATATTTTGCTGATTGTCCTTCTTCATAAACAATAGGCTTAGAAGGGCAATTAATTTTTTCAATTGTCCTAACAAGAAAATAATCATTAGATTTCATAGTTACTTTTTTGTTTCCATCTACACTTATATCTGCAATAAATTTTGTTTTAGGAGAAAATCTATTATCTTTATCTGCACCCAAAAAACTTGTTCCCACAATTTTTTCTACTCTACCAACTCTTAATTCCAGTTCAACTCCCTCTGGGTTGGTTAATTGCTCTTTAGAAAGTCCTTCAATTAAATTATATTTTTTATTTAATTCTAAAACCTTTAATGATGATAACTTCATTTTAACTAGAAAGAACCTTATTTTATAAATATAATTATGGTTTAAGACATATTACAATTTTTTGATTAATCCAAAAATTCCTTGAGAATTTTCATACATCTCTCTATTAAGTTCAGAAATCTTTTTATCTTCCATGTGTCCATCTTGAGGATTTAAAAGTGTTAAATTAGGATCTTTAAAATCTACAAGAAGATATACATGATCATTTGTTCCAATAATTCCATGATTTTTATTCTGGGTCATTTCTTTTAACAACATGTCTGGCTCATTAAAGGGTGTTGAATTAGCAAAATAAAATTCATATTCAAATCCTCTTTTTTTGAGGAATTTTTTCATTACATCTCCGGCGAGGATACCACTGCTTTAAAGCAGGGAGGAATCGCCGTTCCCGATAAATTTAATTCTTTTGTTTGACTATTAGGAAAAGCCGAGATACTCGGCTCTTCG
>Ga0075116_10000553_pt1 | contig 17425 bp, 15 predicted proteins | sample AntAceMetag02UKC_FD_69786 | JGI IMG/M metagenome (GOLD analysis project Ga0075116, IMG submission 69786) | Saline lake microbial communities from Ace Lake, Antarctica- Antarctic Ace Lake Metagenome 02UKC | ecosystem: Environmental > Aquatic > Non-marine Saline and Alkaline > Saline | place...
ATTAGGACCGATAATAGAAGGATATTTGAATAGCAGGGAGAAACTGAGCATGATATTTGTTATCGTCGATGTTGTTGCAGGGCCGACAAAACTGGATCTTGTAATGATCGATTGGCTTAATCACTACTTGCTTCCATTCAGTGTTGTTGTAAATAAGATCGACAAGATCGGGTCTGTGAAACTTGACCAGAGAAAAAAAGATATTGTCGACAAACTTTCAGCTAGTGATTCTGATATTTTCTGGATTAGCTCAAAAAAGAGAATCGGGATTGCAGACCTACAGAATATGGTTACTAAGTTCTTGGACATAAATTATAGGAGTACTAGGGGTCAGGTCCCGTAGTGACACGTCCCCAAATTTAATTATTCACATTATTCATCATAGATAAGACTTATTTTCCTTGAAATACATAAATATTATGTTATAATAAACCTACAAATAAAAATTGTAAAGGGCAAGCCTTAGGCAAAATATATACTTTGTCTGGGGCTTGTTTAATTTTCAGCTTTATTATGGTAGTTAATCAAAGGTGTTAGAAAGTTAGAATGAAAAAGATACTTGCAATAACAATAGTGATTATGCTGGCCATACCACAGCAAGGCATGTGTTTAAGGCCCATTGTTAGCGTCTGTTCTGGCGGCCATGGCCAGAACAGCGTCTCTCTAATTCGGACAAAAGCGCGTCAAAATTTTTACGTTACGGAGAGTTTTGAGAATCTACACCCGCTATCCGACAGTGAACGCATAGTGCGGCTGCCAGACAGTATGAGTGTCAAAAACGTTCTTTTAATATGCCACCGTTATGGTGTTGGCGATATAGTCTACATGGAAAAGGTGGGACGGGCTTTGCAAAATAGGTATCCACTGGCCAGTGTGAGTAGCGGCGGTGGTATCGATGTCATATCGAAAGCCCCGGATTATTGGAAGCGGCAAGGAGGATATAGGGCGGTTGTCCCAATCCCAACAATTGAAGATGAGCAGAATTTCTCAAGATTAAAAGATGCCCTTCCGGAAGTATGTTACGATCTAGTTGTTCTTGTTGCAGACACAGGCATAACCTTAAATAGAATTAGAAAAATGATTCAGTTATTGGAGGTTGATTCTCAAACTGCCCCTGTTTTTGGCTATACTGTTTACTCGCCTTATCTAAGAGAATATATATGCAGTGGCCCATCAATACCTGAAAACGCTAAGGCCGGATACAGCAATCTAAGGGATCATAATGTCGCAATTCGAAATGTTAGTGATTTAGCAAATGTTATTGCAGCGCATATTGATCCTCAATTTTCTTTGCTGGAAGGAGTAGAATTACGCATAAACAGAGAAAAGAAACGAGAAGTGCACGCGCAGCTTGCAAGAATGGTTACTGCACAACTGGGTAGCGGTTACCCATTTGGTAAAGATACAAAACTTATTTTTTTAAATCCATTTACTGCCGAAGCAGTACAAAAAAAGATTGATTGGAAATTGTTTGCAGATAGCATTATTATGCTATCTGATGAATTAAAAGAATCCAATGCAATAGTATGCTTAAATTCAGGCCTTTCCAGAGATAGAGAGGAATCTCAGGCAATAACTACCTATATACGGAAAAAGGTCCCAGATGCTCCTTTTATACGAATAGAAAATGAAGAAGGTGTAAGTTTGGATGAATATATTACACTGGTCTCTATCTCAGATCTGGTAATAGGTATAGATACTTCCTCCCAGCATCTCGCAGCAGCAGCTAGAGTGCCATCATTGACTATATTTGCAACTAGCATGCATTATGAATCAATGCCAGACACCTATCATGCCCCGGGGGGATTATCCTTTTTAGCAGAGAACCACAGCTATCTTGAGCGGTCTCACGATGTGAATACAGATTTTATAGTTCAGGCTCTGCGTGCCCTTGTTTCTTTAAGAGAAGGGGAGCTTAATTTTTTTATACCAGAACATGAAAGTACCGCATATATGATTATAGAAGAGATTGTTAGAAAAAGCAGGGAATTGGCTGAATTAGTACATATAGCAGATAACAGAGAGTTTGCCGGTCGCTTAGTTGAGGTTTTGGACCATGCACTGAAGTTGTTGGAGTTGATGAAACCCGAGTTCAGGATGCTTGCGTCTGGATGCAACTACAGCGATAATATATTTGGTAACCAGATAGGGCATATGAGGACGATGATAACTGAGTATAGTTTAAAGCCTAAAAGACAGTTTGTGCATATATGGCTTGAGTCAAATCTCTTTTATATGTTAGAATTACTTGCAAGGAAGGGCAGCATAGGGGTATCTCTTTGGCCTAAGCACAAGCCATTTAGTTTCGAAAAGTTCCCTCCACACAAGATAGCCATATTACCCCCCGCAGAACCCACGTTTGAAAACACCGGATACATTGCTTTAAGAGCTATTGATACAGCAGCGTAGGCTATAGTATAATTAATTTTAGAATTATAGAATTAAGAAGACAAATTAAGGGAACACTATACTTAATTCATCATTCTTGTTATCAACATCGTCCAGCCAGGGGAGCCATTTTTTGAAACCCTCTGTAACCAAATAAGTTGCAAGAGGCTTTTATTTGATGTAGAATAATAAAAACAATTTAATACTGAACTACAACTAACTCTTAATTTTCCATATGATATCAATAAGAAATATATCTATGCGCTACGGTATGCGAACGCTCTTCTCGGGCGTGAGTGTCGATGTTTGCGCTGGTGAAAAGATCGGGCTTGTGGGTCGTAACGGTCACGGGAAGACCACCCTATTCAGAATTATTGTCGGCGAAGAAGAGCCTGAGGAAGGCAAGGTCTTTCGGCCAAAAAATTACGCCATAGGATATCTCGGGCAGCACTTGAATTTTACAAAGCCTACGGTGCTGGAGGAGGGTTGTGTTGGCTTGGGGCCGGAAGATGTCGGAAACGAATGGAAGGTTGAGAAGATCCTTTTCGGGCTTGGTTTTCGTGAAGAAGACCTTTATCAGAGGCCTTCGGAATTTTCCGGGGGATTCCAGATGCGTATCGCCCTGACAAAGGTTTTGGTCTCTGAGCCCAATATGCTCCTCCTGGATGAGCCTACAAACTTCCTAGATATCGTCTCGATACGATGGCTCGAAAAGTTTTTGCGGTCATGGAGGAATGAGCTGATCGTGATAAGCCATGATAGGGATTTTGTTGACAGCGTGACAACACATATTGTAGGTATAAATCGAGGATCGGTGCGGAAGATCAAGGGGCCTACCAAGAAGTATTATGCCCAGCTATATAGCGACGAAGAGACATACGAGAAGAGGCGCATAGAGGATGAGAAGAAGCGTAAGGATGTCATGAAGTATGTGACCAGGTTCAGATCAAAGGCAAGCCACGCCAAGGGCGCCCAGTCCGCCCTTAAGAAGCTCGAGAAGATGGAGAAACAGGAGAAGCTGGAGGATGCCCGCTCGCTCTCATTTTCGTTCAACCATGCGCCATTTCGTACTCAACAGATCATGGAAGTGAAAGACCTTAAGTTTTCATACAATGGTAAGGAGCCATATCTGATAAATGGATTGAGCTTTACTTTAAATAGGCATGATAAGATATGTATCATTGGCAAGAACGGCAAGGGAAAGACCACGCTCTCAAAATTACTCGCAGGCTTGCTTAAACCTGTGGGTGGCAGCGTTAAGACGCATGCGGCAGCGATTCCGGCATATTATGAGCAGGCGAATACAGCCAATCTTAACGATGATCTCACTGTGGAAGAAGCAATATCTCGAGGTAGTGCCTCCCTCGAGAAATCACGCGTGCGCGGGATATGTGGCGCTATGATGTTTTCAGGAGATGATGCCGAGAAGAAGATTAAGGTCCTTTCCGGAGGTGAGCGAAGCCGGGTTCTTATCGGAAAGCTCCTCGTGGCGCCTTCCAATGTCCTCTTTCTGGATGAGCCTACGCACCATCTTGATATTGAATCCTGCCAGGCGATGATGGATGCTGTAAGAGATTTTAAGGGTGCGGCGCTTGTGGTAGCTCACGACGAACATTTTCTGAACGAAGTGGCGACAAAGCTTATAGTGTTTAAGAACGATAGGGTCTTTTTTTACCCTGGCAATTACCAGGAGTTCCTGGAGAGGATTGGATGGGAAGATGACGAGAATATGCCTCAAGAGGATGCGCAGATAGCTTTGGATATTGAACCATTCAATCTGCCCAGCGCGTCAACCGCTACGCCCAAGCCAATTCTTCCTCCCCCGCCAAAACCCAAGACCGGACGAGTGGAAAAGGGGCAAAATAAGAAAATGAAAAGAAAGGCCCGTGCAGAGTTTATCGCAAGGAGAGCGAATTGCTTAAAGCCATTAAAGGCAAAAATCAAGAGCTTAGAGGATGAGATAATCTCTTCCGAGGACATGGCAAAGGAGATGAATGGGGAATTAATGAAAGATGCTAAAAAAGGAGGCCTTGGAGCGCTCCGAAGAACCGAGCTTTCGAGAAAACTTGGAGAGCTATCAGAGAAGATTGATTCCTGTTACGCCGAGCTCGACACAACAATGCAGGCATATGATACCGAGAAGCTAAAATTTGATAACGAATACAATACTTTAGGACAATAATACCCAATCTTTGCAGACGGTTTCAAAGTTGTGAGGCAACAAGATAAATCTTGAGTTTGGTCTGGCTTTAGAGTATAATTTGAGAAAAAGGAGGTAGGTATGAAAGGAAAGATTTTAATCATTATGCTCATAATAGGCCTTGGAGTGTTGTTTGTGGCCAATGAGGCGATGGCTGTATCAGCCGAAAGTATTGACGTTGGAGTTGAAAAATCGCTCGATATGCTTGAAGGCATCGGTGGCGGTAAGCAAGTATTAAAAAAGGCAGCAGGCGTACTTGTTTTTCCGGCAGTCTTTAAAGCAGGCTTTGGCATTGGCGGGGAATATGGAGAAGGAGCACTTGTAATTAACGGTAAGACAGTTGATTATTACAGTACAGCGGCTGCATCAATAGGCTTTCAATTAGGCGCCCAGAAAAAGACAATAATAATAGCTTTTATGGATAAGAATGCGCTCAATGATTTCCGCAGCAGTGCAGGTTGGAAAGTAGGCGCAGATGCTTCTATAACAGTAGTAACAGTTGGGGCTGATGGCTCAATAGACACATCCAAGACAAATAAACCTATTGTTGCGTTCGTGTTTGATCAAAAAGGACTGATGTATAATCTTACGCTTGAAGGAGCTAAGATTACAAAGCTTGTGAGGTAAATATAACCTCTAATTCAAAATCACTGGACCATATTTATAACCCACTGCAATTTTAAAATTGCAGTGGGTTGTTTATAATCTGTGTATTTACAGATATCCCAAACCTTATGAACAAGACCATAAAAGTAAGAGTGATTCCAAAATCCAGTAAAAACAGTGTAGAAGACTTTGCTGGTGGCTTAAAGGTGCATCTTACTACTGCTCCTGCAAAGGGCAAGGCAAACAAGGCTCTTGTTGAGACTTTAGCAAAACACTTCAAAATAAAAAAATCTCACATTAGCATTATGAGCGGCACCAAATCAAAGAATAAAATAATCAAATTGACATAGATTCCCGCTTTCGCGGGAATGACAAGTATTTACAGACGTTTCCAAAGTTGTGAAGCCCACCCCTTTATCATTTCTGCTTGTTGTGGTATAATAACCGCTTATTACTATGAATCAAAAAAACCGTCTTACACAAGGATCAGTTACAAAAAATCTCATCTCACTTACTATACCTATGGTATTTGGTATGTTTTCAATGGTGGCGTTTAACCTCATTGATACTTTTTTTATTTCTCGGATTGGTACAGAAGAATTAGCGGCAATGAGCTTTACTTTTCCGGTAGTTATGTTTGTTGGAAGCGTTGCGCTGGGGTTTGGCGTTGCCACTGCTTCAGTAGTTTCACGAGCCATTGGCAGAGGTGACCATCACCAGGTGCAGCGTCTTACCACCGATAGCCTCATTATTTCCATTTTTATTGTGGTTATTTTTGCGGCTTTAGGATTATTTTCAATGAATTGGGTGTTTCACTTGCTTGGGGCTGACGGCCGAATTCTGCTGCTGGTAAAACAGTATATGTATATTTGGTATATGGGAGTTGCTTTTGTTGTTATCCCCATGGTAGGTAATAATGCGATTAGAGCTTGTGGTGATACGCTTTTTCCCAGCCTGATTATGATTGTTTCAATGATTGTTAATCTTGTCTTAGACCCTTTGCTGATTTTCGGATTTTGGGGTTTTCCGCGCATGGGATTAAAAGGCGCAGCAATTGCCACAGTAATTGCCCGTGCCACAGCTATGGTATTTTCTTTACTAATTTTACATTTTAAAGAAAAATTAATTGATTTTTCTTTACCGCCTCTTAAAGAGCTTATTAATTCAGTAAAACAAATTTCTTATATTGGTATTTCTTCAGCAGTATCCCGGCTGCTTGCGCCGGTTACTGTAGCAGTAATTATGCGCCTGGTTGCCGGATTCGGGCCTGCCGCTGTCGCCGCCTTTGGCGTTGCCATAAAGATTGAGATGTTTGTATTTTTATTGATTATGGCTTTAGCTACGGCACTGATCCCTTTTACAGGACAGAACTGGGGTGCAAAAAATTTTAGCCGTGTTAAAGATGCAGTAAAAAAAGCAAATGCATTTTCTCTGTGGTGGGGGCTGGGCAGTTTTATTGTGTTTTTGATACTTGCGGCCCCATTAGGGCATTTGTTTGGAAAAGATGTTGAGGTTGCAAAGTATATTAAGCTATATCTGTGGATTATACCTATAAGTTATGGTTTACGCGGCTGTGCCTATTTAACAGTCTCGGTGTTAAACGCGATAAATAAGCCTATTTTAGGCATTGGATTAAATTTGGTGTGGATGGTTATGTTGTATATTCCGCTGGCAGTAATTGGTAGTCGGATAGCAGGATTGGCTGGATTGTTTGTGGGGCTATGTTTGGCAAATTTACTGGCAGGGATATTAGCAATTATTCTTAACTGGCATGTTCCTAAGCCTGTTAGCGGGTCTTGACGCTGGATGATTGGGGAAACTTGTTATGATCAATTTCCCTCTGGTGTATATAGCAGTAAACTCCAGCATTATAAATACTTAAAATACGTTTGCAATGGCGGAATTTGCATACCCTTTTTCTTTTAATTGAGGCGACTTCTTTCATTATTGCTCCTTCTTGACGTATTATACCACAAAAAAGCAATAAAAGGTGAAAATGTTTTCTTGGTGGTATAATATCAATATAGATAGCCAAACTTAAGCATAAAGGAAAAATTATATTAAAATGGGATATAGAGAAATTACATTAAAGTTGCCCACTGATTATACAGAGGTGCAGCTTAGGGAAAGAATCGGAAAAAAACTCAAGATAAGAGAGTTTTCATACCAAATCCAGAGAAAGAGTTTTGATGCGCGAAAAAGATCTGATATCCATTGGCAGGTTCTGGTTTCAGTTTCATCAAAACAAATTAAAGGAGTTCCTCTCGCTGCGTCGCTGTCTTTAAATATCCCGTATCAAAAAAGAACAAAGAAGGTAGCTGTTATTGGAAGTGGTCCAGCTGGATTTTTTTGCGCTTTTGTACTGCAAAAAGCAGGATTTAATACAACTTTGATTGAAAGAGGCGCAGATGTTAAAAAGAGGGCCGAAGGAATTGGTGAGTTTGAGAGGACAGGATTGTTTAATCCTGTTAGCAATTATGCCTTTGGTGAAGGCGGCGCAGGTACATTTTCTGATGGAAAACTCACTTCACGATCCAAGCATATATCACAAGAAAGAAAGTTTATATTAGCCTCTTATATTAATGCCGGTGCTCCAAAAGAGATAGAATATATGGCACATCCTCATCTTGGTAGTGACAATCTCAGTAAGATTGTCACAAAACTAAGAGAGGATTTCTTAAATATTGGCGGAAAAGTACTTTTTGAAACAATGCTGGAAGATGTAAAAATTGAAAATCAAATAGTGCGTGAGGCAATAACAACTTCAGGGGCAATCGAAGCAGATGAGCTTATTATTGCACCAGGTCAGTCAGCTTATGAGACATATCGGATGTTGATTAAAAGGGGAGTAAAGTTTCATACAAAAAGTTTTGCTATAGGATGCAGAGTGGAGCACCCCCAGGAGATTATTAACAATGCGCAATGGGGCCAAAAAAGTTTACCAGGGGTTAAGGCTGCTGAATATCGTCTTACATCAAAAGGAAATGGCAATCTCCCGGTTTATACATTTTGCATGTGCCCAGGAGGAAGCATTATCCCTGCCTCTGGATATAAGAATGCAAATATAGTAAATGGGATGAGCCTGTATAACAGAGATGGAAAATTTGGGAATGCAGCTTGCGTGGCAGGAGTTAATCTAGATAAGCTAAATGGCAGGCAGACATCATCTCTGGAAGCTCTTGAGTGGCTTGAAGGGCTTGAGCAGCGATTTTATGAATATTCAGATAGCTTTAAATCTCCGTTTTGCAGCATTAAGGATTTTATTAATAAAGAAGAAAACTCAGGTGCTGTTGACTCAAGCTATCCTTTAGGGCTTGCGCCAGCAGCTTTATGGGATTTATTACCTTCTCAAGTAAGTGATTCAATCAGAGAAGGGCTTAAGGATTTTAGTAGAAAAATAAAAGGATTTGAGACAGGTATTATTATGGGGCTTGATAGCAAGAGTTCATCACCAATTCAGGTTCTACGAGGAGAGAATTATCTCTGTGCCGGCTTTGAAAATCTTTATGTGGCAGGAGAGGGCAGTGGTTATGCAGGAGGCATAATATCGAGTGCTGCAGATGGCATAAAAGCTGCTATGGCTATAATAGATAAGAATTAGCAACCTAGTTACACCTTGACAAATCAACCAAAGAATGCCACTATGCAGATGAACCCAAAACAAAAGGAGGATATGTTGGCAAGAGATAATTATTCATATATGAAGCGCCAGAAGGAATTAGCGAAGAAAAAGAAAAAAGAAGAAAAAAGACAAAATAAGCTGGCTAGAAAAAATATACAAGCCCAGACAGATACAGAGCAGGCTCCAGACCAAGCTCCAGACCAAGCTCCAGACCAAGCTTCAAACCAAGCTTTGAGCTAAACGCTAAAATCTTTACCAAAACTAAAAAAATATGCCAAATCAAAAAAGAAGAAAAGACGTAAGGAATCTTGCGATCATAGCGCACGTTGACCATGGGAAGACCACTCTCGTAGATGCTCTTCTTAAATATACAGGTGCCTATGAGTTCAAAGACGGTGAGGTTGCTATAATGGACTCAAACCCTCTTGAAAAAGAAAGGGGTATTACCATTCTGTCTAAAAACGCCTCCCTGCAATATAAAGGGGTGCAATTTAATCTTGTTGATACGCCTGGACATGCTGATTTTGGCAGTGAGGTTGAGCGAATCTTGAAGATGGTTGATGGCGTACTTCTTCTTGTTGACGCTTTTGAAGGGCCCATGCCGCAAACTAAATTTGTTTTAAAGAAGTCACTTGAGTTACATTTAAAACCAATACTTGTAATAAATAAGCTTGATCGTCCACATGCCCGTCCGGATGAAGTGGCGGATTTGACATTTGATCTTTTTTGTGAGCTGAACGCTTCTGATGAACAGCTTGATTTTCCGATTGTTTACGCTTCAGGAAAGGATGGTTACGCGACCCTTGATCTTGATGAACCAAGAAATTCTATGAAACCTCTCTTAGAGACTATTTTGCATAGAGTATTGCCGCCAATAGCTAACCCTGATCTACCTTTTCAGATGTTGGTTACAATGCTTGATTATGATTCTTATGTTGGACGAATTGCTATAGGGCGGGTTTTCCATGGAGCTATCCGTGTTGGTGATCCTGTGGCGCTTGTAAAGAGAGATGGAGCCATTACTATGGGCAAGGCAACTAAAATTATGAAGTATCGCGGACTAGTTCGTGTTGAGGCCAACGAGGCTACAGCAGGAGATATTATATTAATATCAGGAATAGAAGACGTAGAGGTAGGAGAGACGCTTGCATGTGCCCAGGAGCCAAAAGGATTGCCTACTATTAAAATAGACGAGCCCACAATCTCTATGAACTTTTCTCATAATACAAGCCCTCTTTCAGGCAAGGATGGAGGCAGATTTTTAACATCACGACATATGCGAGAGCGCCTTATGCATGAGGCTATGATTAATGTTGGCATCAAGGTTGAAGAGGTTACGGGAACTGAGCGGTTAAAGGTTTCAGGCCGTGGTGAACTGCATCTTGCTATTCTTATTGAGACAATGCGCCGTGAAGGGTATGAGATTGAGGTCTCTAGGCCACAAGTTATTTTAAAGAAAATGGGCGGCCAAACGCTCGAGCCTGTTGAAGAAGTGGTAATCGAGGTGGAAGAGGAGTATCAGGGCGTTGTTATGCAGGCGCTTGGGGCTCGTAAGGGGCAAATGCGTGATTTAAAGACAACATTTTCCAACACCCTTCGCATGGAATTTATTATTGCCTCAAGAGCATTGATTGGATTTAGAAGCGAGTTTCTTATGATGACACGAGGCAATGGTATAATGTATCAAAATTTCTTTGAATATCAGACCTATAAAGGAGAGTTGCCTACCCGCCAAAGTGGTGTCCAAATTTCACATGGAAACGGTGATGCGGTAGCGTATGCGCTTTACAATTTGCAGCCACGAGGTGAAATTTTTGTTAAACCTGGAGACAGGTTATACGAGGGAATGATCGTTGGTGTAAGTAACAAAGGATCCGACCTTGTTGTGAATGCCTTACGCGGAAAGAAATTAACTAATATGCGTGCTTCAGGAAGCGATGACGCGATTGCACTTATACCTCCGCGGCAAATGACACTTGAGTTCGCGCTTGAATTTATTAATGACGATGAATTGGTTGAGATAACTCCCAAGCATATAAGGATTCGGAAATTGCATTTAACAGAAATAGGCCGTAAGAGGATAAGCCGTAGCACAGGAAAATAGAAACATACCCTTTATGAGGAGATAATATGAAAAAAATTTCTAAAAGCAAGAGTTTATTAGTTACACCGCAGGACGAACCAAACGTAGCTGATTTAATTAATAAAATGCAGCAGCAGTTGAATGATATAGAAAAGAAGCTGGATACCTTAATTAGCCAGTCTTTGAAAAAATCTTTTGAGAAAAGCTATTCCCAAAAGCCTTCTTCGCACTTTAATCGCTCTCAAGGTTATAATAGAGGGGGAGAAGGCTCTGATTCCAGAGGAAAAAATTTTACTCGAGCTATTTGCGCAGACTGTAATAAAGAATGTGAAATTCCTTTTAGGCCCAGCGGAGGTCGCCCAGTGTATTGCAGGGAATGCTTTTCAAAGCACAGAAAAGACAGCCCGTTTAGCGGAAATCGCAACAGCAGGTCAGGAAACAGGTATAAGCCTACCAGTAGCAGGAAGCCATTTTTTAAGGGCAGGAAAAAACATGCTTAAATTTTGATTAATGCAGCTTATTTTTATAATTTAGTTGACAAGCAGGGGGTATTGGAGTACACTTAAGCCAGTGGTAAATAAGGGAATTGAAGTGTTGGACCGCAAGGGAAGATAAAATTTACCTTGCGTTTTTTTGTTTCTGCCGTTATTTACTAAAATCTAATAAGAGGGAGGTGTAGTAAATAATGGCAACAGGAAAAGTGAAATGGTTTAGTGATCAAAAAGGCTATGGCTTTATAACGCCAGACGATGGAAGCAAAGATTGTTTCGTTCATCATAATGCAATTCAGGGTGAAGGTTTCAAGAGTTTAGCCGAAGGCCAAGCAGTTGAGTTTGAAGTTGAAGACGGCCCTAAAGGTCCACAAGCTACAAAAGTAGCAAAGGTATAGTCTAAAAAACAAGGAGGCAACATGGGTTTCGGACAAGATGGATATGACAGAGGCCCGCGAGAGATGCATAAGGCGATATGCGCAGAATGTAACAAAGAATGCGAAGTCCCTTTCAAACCTAGCGGAGATCGTCCTGTATATTGTAAGGACTGCTTCTCAAAGCGCAAAGGCGAAGGCCGTTAAAAACAGATAGCCAAAGCTTTAGAGCTTTTATTCAAACGCCCTCTATTAAAAAGAGGGCGTTTTTTTGCTTGGTTTTTTTGTTTTTAGGAGTATAATTTTGACATGACTATGAAATCTAAAAGACCAGAATTAATAGCGCCAGCAGGGGATTGGTGTGCCTTAAATACAGCAATAGAAGCTGGGGCTGATGCTGTTTATTTTGGTGTGAAAGGTTTAAATATGCGCTCTTGGGCATGTAATTTTGATATGCTTGAGTTAAAGAAGGTTATCTCTACTCTCCATGATAAAGGTAAGAAGGGTTATCTTACCCTAAACACCATTATGTACAACAGTGATTTGGGAAAAATAAAGCAAATTATAGGTAAGGCAAAAAAGGCTAAGGTAGATGCTGTTATACTTTGGGATATGGCAGTGCTTCAATATGCAAAAAAGATAGGCCTGCGGATGCATTTATCAACGCAGGCAAGTGTTGCAAACTTTGCTGCACTTAAGTTTTATCACTCATTAGGAGTGAAAAGGGTTGTTCTTGCAAGGGAGTGTAATCTTTCTGATATAAAAGACATAATCAGCAAAGCAAAAAAAGAAAAAATAAATTGCGAGATAGAAACATTTGTTCATGGAGCGTTATGTATTAGCGTATCTGGCAGATGCCTTCTTTCACAATATTCTTTTGCTAAATCAGCCAATAGGGGTATGTGCCTTCAGCCTTGCAGGCGTAAGTTTTTAATTAAAGATACTGATGAGAAAGATAACGAATATGTTTTAGGTGAAGATTATATACTTAGCTCTAAGGACCTATGCACTGTGGAATTTATTGATAAATTAATACAATCCGGCATAAGAGCTTTTAAAATAGAAGGCAGGATGCGTTCACCAGAGTATGTTGGAGAGGCTACCCGCATTTATAGAGCTGCAATAGATTCCTTTTTCAATGGAAAGCTTGATATTAAGAAGAAAAAAGCGTTAAAAGATGAGCTTTCTCTTATCTATAACAGGGGTTTTACAGATGGTTTTTTCTTTTCCAAGCCTGATGGTACTGGTGATGGCAAAGGAGGGAGTGCTTATAATAAGCTTTTTGTAGGAAATGTTGTTAATTTTTATAGTAAAATAAATGTTGCGTCAGTGGCAATAATAAATAACGAAATAAAAAAGGGACAGAATATATTAATCTATGGCAAAAATACCCCAGCTAAGGTTGTAACGGTTTCTGATATGCAGCAAACGCATAAGCAGATAGATCATGCGAAAAAAGGAGATACAATTGGCATAAAACTGCCATTTAAAGCCAGGCGCAATGATAAAGTATTTTTATACGAGTTGAAATAGTGGTTTAAACTTGCCAGAGAATATCTTAAGTAGTATAATCAGGGCTATTAATTATAAAAGTTGGTGTATTAACTCAACGCTTAGAAGCCACAAGAGTGCAACTTATGTCCTAAGATGAATAAGCAGGATATTAAAAATCTTACCCCAAAAGAACTCGAGAAACTAATCATCGATATGTCGCAACCGGTCTATAGAGCTAAGCAGGTATTTTCATGGCTTTATAAAAAAGGCGCAGAGAACTTCTCGGCAATGAGTAATTTGCCCGATGGCCTTATAAAAAAACTGAATGAAAGCTATTATATAGGCGCACTTAAATTAGATAAGCACCTTAAGTCAAAAGAAGGCGCAGAAAAATTTATTTTTAAATTATCCGATGGTAATTTTATAGAAAGTGTATTCATAGAATCAAAATATAGGGGTACCATATGTATTTCCACCCAAGTTGGCTGTAAGTTTGGGTGTTGTTTTTGTGCAAGTGGATCCATGGGATTTATAAGAAACCTTACTGCTTCTGAGATTGTAAGCCAGTTTCTCTTTTTGCGGCATAAATATCTTTTAAAGATAACAAACTGTGTATTTATGGGTATGGGTGAGCCGCTGGATAATTATTATAATACAGAGAAGGCAATTCGCATTATTAATGACCCAAAAGGCATTGGACTAGGGGCAAGAAAAATTACTGTTTCAACCTGTGGCATTATTCCAGGTATTGAAAGGTTAGCGCGGTTAGGGCTTCAGGTAAACCTATCCATATCTCTTCATGCCACAAGCGATAGGTTAAGAAGTGAATTAATGCCGATTAATAAAATTTATTCAATAAAAAAACTTATCAATGCTTGTCATAAGTATATTGAACAATCAAAAAGGCTAATTACAATAGAATATATTTTAATAAAAGATAAAAACGACTCTCCAAAAGACGCAGACGCGCTTGCGTTGGTCGCGCAAGATTTAAGAGCAAAAGTAAATTTAATAGCATATAGCGAAATTCCTAGCTTAAAATTTAAAGCACCTTCACCCGAGAGTATTGAATTGTTTATAAAAAGACTGGAAAGCAAGGGCATGGAAGCGACTTTACGAAGATCCAAAGGAAAGGATATACAGGCTGCCTGTGGGATGTTGGCAGGGAAGATAGAAAATTAAAATATAAACTTATTTTGCACCGGGTAGCATGTCTGATATATCTAAAGAGAAATGAAATCGCGAATTGCTTTGTTCAGTGGCAGGTTCATCCGCTATGGGCATAGGAAAGCCCCACTCCAGACGCAGAATTGCCTGATTAGGTAATTTTATTCTGAATCCGCAGCCTAGGCCTATCAAACGAGCGTCCTTTTTTTCGCCGCCTTCCGCATCTATTTTCTTGCCATAACCACCGTCGGCAAATAATACCAGCGTGATGTCATCCTGTATAGACCTTCCGCCATAGGGGATTTTTATATTCTTTGGGAGAAAAAAAGCTGGAATTAAAAATTCTAAATTTGCCTGTATGGCATTATCTGCCAGATAATCTGCAGGTGGGTAACCTCTTACAGAGTTGATCCCACCAAGAGACACTTCTTCCTGCGAGGCTAATTTTTCAGAGGCAAGTTGACTAGCTATTTTCAGGCTCATTTTTGTTTTACGCGGTAAGTTTAATCTATGTTTAACACCAAGGTTGAATTTCCAGAATGTATTTTCCGCGCCCCTTGTTGAAAAATCATTTACCCTTCTTGAGCCCCAAAAATTTATACCTTTTGAAATCTGTGGCGATATATAAGTTATGCTATTTCTGTCCCTGTGTAGGACATTAGCACCGAATTTCACAACCCTTAATCTATCTTTATATAAGGTGCCACCGGTATATTTAACAGACTTATCCTTAAAATCCAATCCAAAATTAACATCTCCAGCATATTCAGAGCCTTTAAAAATATCCTGGTAAATGGCAATGCTGCTGTTTCTTGAGCGCGAGTCTATTGCATAGGGTTCGAATTGCTTTTTTGGAAATGATTTGCTGTAGCTGTAGCCATAGAGTATGGATGTGCCATAATTGGTTATAGGGATGGAGTGATAGAAATAAGGGACCTCAAAGTGTTTTCCGTATTTATAACCTGCTAATAATGTATCATCAAGCCCAAGAAAGTTATTGCATCTTCCACCAAAACCATTACGCCACATACCTGAGGTAATACCGCCATCGTTATCAATTGAAGAATTAAGATGCAAAGGTAGCTTTGTTTCTACATCTAAGCGGACGTCGGTAGTGTGAGGTTTTTCTCCCGCATGAAGAGTTACGCGAGCCTCCCTGTCAGGGTTTTTATTTATAAAGTGTATGTTACGTGTTATTTCATCATAGCGTAGGACTTCACCTTGTTTTGTTCTCCAGTAATATTTAAGTCGATCGTTATTGAAATATTTATGTTCTGCGATATTTAACAGCCCCATTTTTGATTCCACAACCTGCAGTGTTACTATACCATCTTCAACTTCCTGTGGAGGCAGAAAACAGGCAGTAATGATCCCAGCACGCAGATACTCTCTTTGGATCTTTTTTGCCAGGTCATTTAGCTCTAAAAGGTTGGTATCTTTGTTTTCGTATTTTTCTACTATGTGGTCAAATTTTTCAGGTGGGAAAGTTTCAGTCCCAGCAAGTTGTATTTCTTTTACAAAAAAAGAAGGGCCTGTGGGGACATCTTTCTTTTCGTCTATTTCAACATCTGGGAGGTCCCGAACAGGAGCACGCAACTTTTCCTCTATTTCTTCAAGCATAGAGCGGTGTGTTTCTTGATCAGCACTTTCTATATTAAGATTTTGCGCAAAGCACAAAGAAGAAAATCCCAATAAGATGCTTATAAATATAATAGATGTAACTTTAAGTTTTTTAATCATATGATATAATATATCCGAGAAGGTATCTTTTGTCAAAACCTTTATTGACTTTTATAGAATTATGATGTATATTTTAATTGGAGGGAAAAATGAAAATAATTAAAATAGCTGTAATAATAGTGTTGGTGGCAGGGTTTGCCTCGACAGCATTTTGTGAAGAGGTAAAGCGCACTGCAAGGATTATTGAGGTAAATGGTGACGTAGATGTACGCCTCGGGGAAGAGAATTTTATACCTGCTGAGGTTGGTATGGTGCTTGCCGAGATGGATCTTATAAGGACAGGTTCTGGCTCAACAGCTGTATTAAATTTAGATGGTGAGGCGGAAACTGCTATTGTTGAGATGAGCGAAGGCTCCGAGCTTTTGTTAGCAGAGTTGCTAAAAGATGAAGCTAAGAGTACACAGCAGACACTCCTTGATTTAGCAGTTGGTAAGATTTTAATTAAAGCACAAAAATTACACAGTGAAGAGTCAAAATTTGAAGTAAAAACTCCCACATCTGTTGTTGGTGTAAGAGGTACAACATTTGCTGTAGAGGTAGAAGCATTAGAATAAAAATCCCTATTAAAAGATATCTTTTAATCAATCTTGTTATCGCAATTACTATATCCATATTTGTCCTTTTGTCCTCATCAAAAGGTTCCTTGGATGATTTTCAACTACACAGCCTAGATACCTTATTTCGTTTAAGAGGGCCTATCCCTTACGATTCCCGCATAATAATTATAGAAATAGATGACCAGAATATAACGGGTGTTGGCAGGTGGCCATGGCCGAGAAAATGGCATGCAGCCTTAATTAATGCCCTGGATTATTTTGGCGCGCAATCTATCTATTTTGATATGATATTCTCTGAAGACTCTAGCCCAGAAGATGATGCAGTATTTGCCCAAGCAATAAAAAAATCAAAAAATGTATACCTGCCGTTTGTCTTTAAAGACCAAACCATAGATATAGCCAATACATTCTCGCCTATCCCCACATTGGCAAGATCTGTAAAAGGAGTAGGTTCTATAAACATCTATCCTGATACCGATGGCTCTTTTAGAAGAATACCCCTTATCTTTAAGCAAGGAGACAGAGCGTATCCGCACGTGGCCCTAAAGATCGCAATGGATGTCTTAGATGGGGAAATAAGCTATGCAGACCCTTCATGCCTTACTATTCTTAGCCCTCAAGGAGAAGGGGCGGTAAAAATACCCCTTATAAATGAAAGCAGCATGCTCATAAATTGGGCAGATAAGTGGAAAGATACCTTTAA
>Ga0075116_10000556_pt1 | contig 17406 bp, 28 predicted proteins | sample AntAceMetag02UKC_FD_69786 | JGI IMG/M metagenome (GOLD analysis project Ga0075116, IMG submission 69786) | Saline lake microbial communities from Ace Lake, Antarctica- Antarctic Ace Lake Metagenome 02UKC | ecosystem: Environmental > Aquatic > Non-marine Saline and Alkaline > Saline | place...
CAAATGCTAAATAGCGATACCCGCCCGCGACGGAAGTCCAATAAACCTTACTGCCGAAAGGCCGTGGCGTGGGGTTGGTAAACGCCACTCGTAGGGTGAAACCAACAGCGGGCGGGTATCGACAGAAAGGAAAAGCACAATGAAAAAACCGTGGGATTTCACCGAAGAAGAATACAAAGAAGCGGTGCGCATGAGTCTTGAGCATCATGAGGACGGGGCACACAGGACGAAGGAAACGTATGAAGATTTCAAGATGGGGACGGAGTTCTGTGCCTTGTGCCAGATGTTTGATTATGGCGAAGAATGTGATATGTGTCCGTTGGCAGATAATGGCGGTGGATGTACCCCAGAATATTTCGAGGCTGAAAACGCAAAAGACGTGAACGACTTTCTCGCTTTCCACGATGCCGAAGTCGCTCTCTGTGACCGTATCCGCAACTTGCCGGACTACTACCACTGGTTCGCGCAGAAGGCAAAGGGGATGGTACGGAAGTTTGAGGGCAAGAAGTATCGGTATACTGGGGACGAACGCGCTCCGAAGAAGGGCGAGGTATATCAGAATCCATATTATGCCGTTAAGTTATGTACTTGCGGCGTAAAGTGTTCGCCACTTTTGCGCCACATCCTCGAACCCGTTGACGAGGGCAAGTCGGATACAAGTGTTGGTGCCGGAATTTCTCGCTCATTCGACATTCGTCGCGATACCTACATTCCGAAGTATAAGCAGGCTTTCCCCAACTGTCTAACCTGCGCTCACGATTACGCGCCGAAGCAGGACAAGCCGAAGTTCGCCGTTGGTGAGCATATCTGGTGGGACGGTACGAGACGTGTCGCAGACCCAGAAGAGGCGCAGGAAGTAAAAATAATAAGTTATGATGACGAAGACGATAGGCTCCCGTATTTAATTGCCGGGGATGATGGTGAAGAATATTGGGCCACGGCAAAATCCCTCAGTCCACTGCCTACCAAGCCCACGTTCAAAGTCGGCGATATAGTGGCTCTTAGTGTTGATAGTCGCTCACCATGCCCTTTGCCTTCTCTGCGTGAAAGAAGAACCGATGGTTATTATAATGCTGGCAGTTGTCGCCAACGTACCGATGACCAAACAATCTATCGTCTCGCCACAGACGATGAAGCACTCGCCTACTGGCTCAAGAAGGCAACGGTGACGCACAATGGCGTGCTGGTGAGGGCGTTTAAAAACAGAGACGGTGTGACAGGCGTCTATTGGAACGATGGTGGCGAAAAAGACTGGGCTTGGGGTAAGGGATTGCACAAGATTATCGACCCCGACCTGCCCGTCATACCGTATAAATTCAACAAAGGGAAGTATCCGTATCCCGAAAAAGGAGAATGATGAAAACCGAAACTATCACATGCGACATTTGCAAGAAGGAAATGGATAAAACCGGCATAACTGTAGAACTTTATGCTGGTTCTACCGAGCCGGAATACTGCCTTCCACACGGCCAAATCAGAATAGACGTTTGCGTTGTCTGTTTGGGGAAATTTGGAATAAAGAAAGAAAAGGTAGACGTGGAAAAGATCGAAGACCTCATCCGCGGAATCGCATATGATGAGGCAATGGATGTACACGACGGCGGCTGAAAGGAGAAGCACATGAGGTTAGAATTCGATTTCAAGTCCATGGTTATCGCCCTATTGATTACTATCATTCTCATGGTCGGCGCTTATCGCTACCGGGACCACAACACGGTCGAGATGCAGGCACAGATCGACGCCACACAGGAAATCTTATCCCAACTCCAACTCAACAAGGGCATTGGTGACGCATTCCGCGGCACCGGGTACGACGTCAGGTTGCCCCCGCCTCCGGTTGTTACCAACGTGCCCAAAGAAAGTGAAGGCAAATGATTAAAGAGCTTTCTCAATCGATAATTAACCAAATGACCCGGTGTCCGCATCAGTTTTATCTCAGGTACATAAAGGGCATTATTATTCCCCCTGGCGTGGCGGCCAGACGCGGAACGAGTGTCCATGCCAGTGCGGACCATGATTATCACCACAAGATTAAAAGTGGCGAGTATGCACCGCTTGATGAGGTCAAGGACGCCACACGCGACACGTTCGTAAAGATTGTCAAAGACGAGGGCGTATGGTTCCCGAAAGACAAAGAGCCGGAGGCCAAGACGATTCTCAATGATAATCTCAACCAAGCGCTCAACATGGCCGAATTCCATCATGCCGAGATAGCCACCAAAGTAAAAAGCCTGGCCATGGTGGAAGAACGCCTTTTCACAACAATAGACGGCGTTGACCTTCCGCTTGCCGGCACTCCTGACGTTGTTGCCGATGGCATATTGCGCGACCTCAAGACGGGAAACAAGCGATGGGCCAAAGGGCGCGAATGGGAAGAGATACAGCCGGTTGTTTACAGGCTTCTGCTGCGCGACAACGGGTTTGGTGATCTTCCTGCGGAATATTGCATATTGACGCCCATGAAGAACGGCCCGAAAGATAAGGTGGCGTGTATCTGGGATGATGATCTGAAGATATGCGGCGATGTCAGGCCGGCGCCCGTGTCACCAGAGTACGAGGAATCCGTAATGCTTCGCATCAAGTCAATCGCTAAAGCTCTTGAGCTTGGCAACTTTCCGCCGGCGTATCCGGGTAGTTGGTGGTGTAGTCCAGGTTGGTGCGGATACTTCAGTATTTGCAAATATGTCAAGGGCAGGATCATAACTTCATAACCGCAGGAGAAGATAATGGCAAAGGAAAGAAAGAACCCCCGAAGACGCAACAATATTTGCTGCATACCGATTCAACCGTGAAGAGTTAGGCAAGATCGCTACTGATTTGTCACAGAAGGTCCAGGAGCTTCATGAAAAAGAGGACCGGAAGAAAGAGGTGGCTTCACAGATCAAGGCTGAGATCGATGCGGTGAATTCGGAATTGAATCGACTTGCAAATTGTCACCGTAACGGACTCGAATACCGGAACATCAAATGCGAACTCTCTTTTGATTTCGAGGCCAGTAAGCGGACATACACCCGCAAGGACACAGGAGAGGTGATAAAGGAAGAGGAATTGCGGCAGGCCGATTACCAAACCGATGCTTTCGGCGGCGAAAAATAAATATCATAACGAAAGGCAGGGCAATGAATCAATTTGACGATGCAAAGGTCATCACCGGGGATACCGTAAAAGACAATCTTGGTGATGCGGTCAACGAAGGACTTGCTGTTCAGCAGACAAAAACGGATTACATTACTGCCGTTCGGGTAGCAGAGCCAAGGCAACTCAAGCGCGTTGAAACGATGGTGCTTGCTGAAGTCGAGTTCGATCCCGAGGGCATGTACTACGAATGGGAAGTCTACGACAAACGGCAGGGCAGGATGGTTCCCATTACCGGAATAACAATCGGCGCGGCCATGAGTATCGCAAGAAACTATGGTAACTGCGCCGTTGATATTCATGTCGATGAAACCGCTACCCATTATTTATTCTCACCGGTCTTTCTCGACATCGAAACCGGATTTACTTTCCGGCGACTCTTTAAACAGAGGAAGGGCCAAAATCTCGGTGGCAAGATGGATGCCGCCCGTGCCGAGGACATTACATTTCAAATCGGTCAATCAAAGGCGATCAGAAATTGTGTTCGCGGCGCCGTACCCGCGGGAATCGTTTCAAAGATTCTCAAGCGCGCAAAAGAATGTGTTGAGAAGGATATTAAAAAACAAATGGATGGCGCCGGCGGCAGGGAGAAGATTATTGACGACCTTCTTCTTGAATATGCAAAGAAAGGTGTCAAGCTCGAACATCTCGGCGAATACACCGGCATTACCGATCCCGCGAAATGGAGCATCGACATTATCGGAAAGCTCAAGACGGCACTCCGGGCGATTGAAGATACAACGGTTGCTGTTACCGATCTGTTTCCGTCCGCGGCGAAGACTCCGGTTGAACAGGGGCCGAAAGTGAGCGGAGACGCATCCGCCCTTGACAAGAAAAAGGACAAACCGAAAACACGGGGCCGGAAGAAAAAAGATGCAGAGGACATTAAGACCGATCCCGAAACTGCTTCCGAGCCACCGGAGGTGCCGGAAGTGGAAATTCCTGCCGAAACCAAAACGGAAACCGGCGAAGACCCCAACCTTTTTACTCAAGAAGTGCAAGGTGATGACAAAAGTGGCCCCGGAGGGTTCGGCGCCGACGATTTAGCCGCTGACACTGACCAATAACAGGCTCTTGGCGACCCGACCCCTTGTCTTACCATGGGTCGGGTCGTTACAGGACGTTCTGCGGCGTATAAAGTGCGACGTTGTGGGGCATTGAATGAAATGCGGGGGTATATGATGCCTAAAGATAATAAAGATGTTAAGGTCATGTCACGGGAAGCCGCTATTATGAGGGTGGCCGACTGTTTTAAGTGTCTGGCGCAGATACAAAGGACCGAATTCTGTCTTGCCCTTGACGGCTTATGTGATAGTTTGCTTGGTGAATGCACTGACGAAGTTTACAAGGGCGTCGAACAAGCCAAAAAGGAAATGTCCGAAGAAAAACATTCCGAAGAAATTCTTGTCGGCTTTGATCCGGCTATTGGCGAAGACAACTCTATCATGGTTTCCCTGAAGCGCATGAACGGAAAGACCTTTGTTGAGCGAGTGGATGAAGTGAAACATTACGGTAATGACCCGTTGGCAAAATATGCGGCTAAAGCATTAAATGATGCTATGCCAGTATGGAGATCGGGGTTTTGGGGATGGAACCCAGGAAGCCCAGGACAACTTGTAATGCTTACAACCCCCATGGGGCGTATCCCCGACGAATGGTCAGCACAAAATATTAATGGAACAGATGTTGTTGTTCGTGAGGACCGCTTGTTGGTTCCTACCGCAAAACAGTTGTCTGTGTCAATAGGGAATCGTCCCACCATCGTCGCGGAAGACCCTTATGGTAGCATATACTTCCATAATATCCAGACATCACCATATTTGCTTCCTGGGCCAATGGGGCGCGAAATGGCCGATAAGTGCGGCATGGCTGTTCTTCCAAGAAAACAGATAGAAATACAATTTTATGGCATAGTCCCAACACCACAAGCCGGAGAATAACATGGACGAGGCGACCAAAAAGACGCTTTATAAAATCAAGCGCAGGCTTTGTAAGAAGTGCTGGGAAGACAGCAAGCCCACGTGTCCCATCTGCCGGATGCATGAATTCTTCAAGGCAATGGAATATGTAATGGATGGCGCGACAATAACGGAAGCCATAGAAAAGGCAGAGAAAAGCGCTAAGAATTCGTTGGCAACACTCAACATCAAGCATGATAAAAAACTTGGAGGAAAAGGCTGATGGCAGACGAAACGAAATATTACAGAGTATGTGGTTTATCAATCAACAACTTTCTCGGTGTCAAGGCAGTGGAGATCACACCCGATCCCGGAAGCAATGTCATTTCAATCGAGGGCGCAAACGAAGCCGGCAAGACATCTATTGTTGATGGCATGATGGCGGCGATTACCGGCAACATACCGGACAACCCTATTCACGGAGACGCGAAGAAGGCAAACTGTACAGTTGATCTCGGCGACATTGTTGTCGAACTCCGTATCACCGAAAAGGGCAAAAAGCTCTTTGTCCGGTCGAGAGAAGGCATGGAGTACAATTCGCCACAATCGGTACTCAATAAGCTTTTCCAGACCGTCACCATCGATCCGCTGAAATTCATGGACCTGAAACCGAAGGACCGGTGGGACTATTTGCTCGAGGCCACAGGCAAGGGCGAAGAGATTGAGCTTATTGACCACAACCACAAGGTATTGTTCGACAACAGGACAGGTGTGAACCGCACAGTAAAGGAGCTTGCGAACAAACTCTTCGGTGCGCCCGAAGGTGAAGATGGCGAAGAAATATCCATTGCCGACCTATCTCAAGAAATCAGCTTCCTTAACGATCAGGAATATGAGCGCAAAACCGTTGAAGCACAATTGACCCTACTGAAAGATCACTTGAGCGACGTGGAAGCACGAATCGTTGACTTGGAGGCAGACGCCAAAGACAAGAGAGAACGGATTGCCGCGGTTGAAAAAAATCTCGCCGGCAATGCGCCACTCGGCGAAAAGATTGTTGCGCTCGAGAAAGCTATTGCCACCGCCGAAGATACCAATGCTGATATAAGGGCGATCCATGCTGCGAACATTTTGCGCGGAGAACTCGAAAAGGGGCAGTTGGAGTCCACTGACCTGACAAAGAAAATGGCCGAACTCGGCGCCCAAAAGGACGACATACTCAAGAAATCGAAGCTTCCGGTAAAGGGTCTGGCCTTCGATGGAAACAGCCTCGTTATCGACGGCATACCGTTTGACTCCATGGCGATGAGTGCGAAACTCAAGATCAGCATGATGATCGCCGCGGCACTGAATCCCACGCTAAGGATCATGCGTATCGGCAGGGGCAACGACCTGGACACGAAGAGCATGAAACAACTGAAGTCGTTCGCAAAGTCCAACAACTATCAGGTATGGCTGGAATATGTTGCCGATGAGCCGCAGAACCGCGGAGAACAGTCGTTCTTCATCACCGACGGAAGCATTGACGACACGGAGGCATGATGTTTGCATGGATTCGAAGAAAGATGCGCCGTCTTAAAATGCGGTTTGTGCCCAAGCCAAAGCCACTCGAGGAAACGAATAAGGAATTGGCAGATTTGTTAATTGCACAGTGCCAGGCGCATAGAGCAGCGCTACCCAGCAAGCCGAGAATAGTCATGTCAAGGCGTGATGCCAAGCTGGGCCGCAATGCACCGTGCCCGTGCGGAAGTGGAAAGAAGTTCAAAAAATGCTGTGGAGCAATTAAAAATAAAGGAGAAGGCAATGAGTGAAGACATTCTTGAAGGTACAAAAGAAGCTGAAATCGGCCGTTGTTTATTGGAGCATCCGGGTGTGCTGCCGATGTCTGGTCCTAAAGGCGAAACGTTATTCCTGCCGCTTATCAACCACACCTATCCGGATTGTACGTGCAAAGACTTTGAGCCGACCCAGGAAGCGGCCAACGAATGGTTGAAACTAAAGCGTGCGCCGATGCCGTGGATCGGACAACCGGACATGGAGGAACGCCAGTGCCGTCACTGTGGATATTTCCGGCCCAGGGTTGTTGTTAAGGTTGAACCCAAGGAAGAGAGGCCGAAGAGCACAGTGTTTACATTCCCTGGTGCCGGCGCGAGCGGAAAGGGCAATTGACATGAAATGGTGGACAACGCTTAATGAAGAGGATTGGTGGCCTAACGCGGAAGCCATTACTGCTGTGGTAGCATTTATTTGCATTGCCGTTTTTGCTGGATTAATGTTCTCGCAGATGGATTTTGAAACAGAAGAGAGCAATCGCATAAAAGAGATACATCAGATGATGATCGACCACAGCCTTGACCACCAGGACGACAGGCGCGAGTTGGTTAAACTCGGTCACCAGATTGACGATCTCAGGAACAGTGCCATTTCGGTTGCCATGGAATACGAACAGCTTCAGCAGGCCATACACAAGGAATGGACCGGCATAGTGAACTCGAGAGCACGGTAACACAAGGAGAGCACCATTATGGATGAAAACATTATTCTAAAATTCAAGGGCGCAGTCGTTACCAAGAAAACAACGATCACCCAATTTGCACTGGACCACCATTTTAATCCAGCGGTATTCAGCATGGCCATTAACGGACACACGGCCACGAAGCCCGAGTACGAGAAGGCGATTATTCAATACATTGAACCCGAAACAAGGCTTTACATGCTAACCGATAAAATGGAGACAAAGGAAAGGCTTGGCGGCGAATTAAAGAAGCTTGTCATAGGAAGGCTTTTCCCCGAAAGTGTCGGCAAGCTGAATCTGCACCGCACCGACAACAGCTTGGCCTATGAATGGCTTTGTGGCATTGCGGAACAGGAAGCGCTCGGAACCAATCTCAGGCGCGATGTGATGAAGATTACCGATGTGCTGGATGAGTTTGATAACGTTCAACTTGTTCTCGAGTGACAAATGATAATACCCGCCCGTGGCGGTTTACCGCTAAATGGGAAGATAATGGGAGCCAAGACAGCGCACATGCTTGAGGTTATACTTTCGCGGCTAACGCCTAAAACAAATCCCATCGCGGGCGGGTAAAAGAAAGGTGAGATGATGGCTACGGACGATGGAATGGTTCCTGACGACGATGAACAGCATGAGGGAATAATGTGTAATCGCTGCGGAGAAGAGGGACTCCATTGGGGCTATTTTAGGGGGAGATCGCGGTTGTTTGATGATGATGGTGCCTTACATAATTGTCCACAGTCTCATGAAAGGACGGAATGATGCAAGAAATACAATTACGCGGTATGCTCACTGACTGCATTAGAAAAGAGTCTGAAAAATTGCTTGGATATGAAATTGGGGTGATAGAATTACGTCTCATGGCCTATATCGTTTACGTTGTGATGAATGAGCGTAGAATAGACCAAAGCAAAGTAAACGCTGAAGAGGGGGCGATTTTACAAAAATGGCGAGAAGCCGGGCATATGGAAGGCGGCGCAAGCGGTGTTACCATATCAAAGAAATTCTGGACTATCCTAACGAAACTTATGTGGCTCGGATATGTCAATATTGAAGGGACGGAATGATGGATGGGCCTAAAAGAATGTGGATGCAAGTTAAGGGGGACGATGGTGGTGAACTTGATCGGTATGAGCGTACACACTCGGAAAATAATATCAACGAGAGCGACATCGAGTATATCCGCGCTGACATCCACGAGGCGGCGATTGCAAAACGTGACGAGCGGATCGCCGTGCTGACGCGGGCATTGGAACTGGCTATTGAAATAGACGATCCGTGCGGCATCTGTTGCCATTGCGATAGCAATCCCCCTGTTGACACTGATGCATGCGCTGAGATCGTGAAGGATATGTTTATCACGATGGCAATGGAAGAGCCGAAGGATAAAGCCGAAGGAGAACTGGAGGTGAAAGATGAATAAACGATTATGGAATGCGGTTCACGAGTTTGGAAAATGGATACAGCACGATGTGCCTATTGCGTCACGGGTATTTGAGCCATTACGGAACCTTTTCGCGGCTGTTCTTGCCGACCGTGACGAGGCTATCGATGCCGCAGTTTACAGGGCGCTTGCCGAGTGCGATAGGCGGTATAAGCCTCGGCTTTCTGGTAAGGATAAGCTCGCGCAAGAGTTTGCCAAACTTGACACACCGTCTACAATACTATGTCCCAAATGTGGGAATCTTGCAAATTGGACGTCACACTTTCAAAAGTACATTTGTGAGAATGATGCCTGTGCATGGTTTGGCATCAAGCCTGACCCACCTGCCGAGTGTGATAAACAGACACGCCTTCTCATTGCAAATCATGAAACAGGGTATGTCCATGTGCCTGCACCGGAGCAGGACACCATAATACCAAAGGAGGGCGATATTGTCTGGCATTCAGAAACATCGCAATTAGTCCACATAACCAGTATTCACGAAGGCGGTCATTATGATTTTGAATCAATGAACGGCGCCTTCAAATACTCTGGCGGAAAGATTGGCAAAGGGCATCACTTTCGCTCATGCGAGCCACCTGCCGCAAACACCGAGCCGGAGATGGAAACGTGCCCAGTGTGTAAGGGATTCAAGGGGTGGAATGATTATTCGCAGGGTGGTGCAAAGTGGATTGTTTGCCCCAAATGCCAGAGCACAGGCGAAGTGCCGAAGCCAGTGGAGCCGGAGTGTGACGAGGCAACGGATGCACAGCCAGCAGTCGTCTGGGATGAGAAGTTTCTGGCGTGGGCAACAGACGAGTTTGGATTGGTTCAGCTTGATAGACCGGATGAAGATGATGGTGTATGGCTCGTTGACGGTAGACACTTTCACGAGTCTGATCTCACCATCCCCACGGCGGAACAGTTGTCCGGGATGATCGGCGAGACACGCGTGATCGCGTGGGAAGATAAGTTTGATAATATACATATCGTAGACCAATATAACTATGATGTATCATGCTTTCTAATCGCCCGTGCCATCTGTGCGCCAGACAAGTTTAACATCCCGATATTGACGCACCGGCAGATCACGGTGCAGATGAAGGGTGTAGTGCCACGATTGGAGGGGAAATGATGGCAATGTACTCAAGAGTTCTTAAGAATCTCAAGAACGCGGTGCCGGTTGGCGCAACGGCGCGTGAAGCAAAAGCAGCCATGCGTGTAGAAGTGGAACACATATTCGGAAAATGGGCTAATACCACACCACACAACTACCAGAAGGTTTCCGATGAGCGAGATATTGAATGCTTACGTAATACAATGGCTCTCGGTAAAGGTGCGGGCATGGGGAACTATCCGCTTTCTATAACTGATTGTGAGGTTGTTGGTATCAATGGCGATTGTGGGCTTGAATGCCCCGTGTTTATGCGGGGTGATTGCGACTGTGCAGATGAAATATTGGCGGAAGCACCACGATTGGAGGTTGAATAATATGGCCGCAAGGTTAAAAAACTATACCACATCTGTCCCGGCATCGCGCTCCATTTCTGAGATTGAACAGCTTCTTCTGGATTTCGGTGCCGTCAACTTCATGAAAAAAGCCGATCCAGAAACACGTCAATTTTCTGCAATCATGTTCTCTTTGGATGTCGGCGGCAAAGAGATCGCTTTTCGATTGCCCGCGAACACCGACAAGGTTGCCGAATATCTCTACCGTGAATATATGTCGCATGGTATCCGGCACAAGAAAACACGCGAGGATTTCAGGAAAGACGCTTATAACATCACATGGCGGATCATCAAGGATTGGACTCACGCCCAGGTATCGATCATCACAACCGAAATGATGCGTATCGAAGAGGTCTTTTTGCCCTATGTGATTACAGGAGACGACCAGACGCTTGCGGAAAAATTCAGTGCGGGCAAGCTTGACCGCATGCTGCCAGCATACACACCATAATTGGAGGTAGCCATGAAGCTATTAAGCAGTATTTGCTCCTGGCTCTTAACACCGGTTAAGCTCGTTGTGACGCGCCTTGCTATGGTACAAAGCGAAGGCCAATACGCACCACCCTTCATGTACGGCATCGCTTATATAAAGTGGCGTGAGGGAAGGTCTGTATTTCTACCGATCCCCTTGAATTACATCGTCCGGGCCGCAATGTTCATCGAGTACAAGTGGACTGTCTTCCGGTGCCGCCCAGGGTATGTTGACCGCGTGATTTACGAAAAACTCTACGGAAGGAAATACGATGATCGGTAAATTCCTGTGTTGGCTCGGCTTCCATGACTATTACCAAACCCGTCATGATAAGCTGAGATGCAAGAGATGTGGAAAAATCCTTATACTGAATTTCACAACGGGAAAGTGGGACGAGGAATGAAATATCCTATAGTGGTAAACTTTATTGTCATGAGTGGCTTCATTATGGCACTTTGTGTTATTGGTAGACTACATTCAAACCAAATACAAGCGTTAAATGAAGGTGTCCATGAGATCGAAACGCGAGTGTCTGTCCTTGAATTCACACGCAAAATGATGAGATTCAATATCAGCGCTGTGCCGGACACGGCTGTTGTTGATACGGCTGCTGTTGAGTCGCTATTTGACTCCAGTTCCGTCTACATCTCGCGGAAAGACAGCATCGACATCTGTGACCATCATTGGGTGTTGCGTCCAATTGCGATATATACGGACCCGCCGGTTGTTTTCTATATCTGTACTGAGTGCGGCGCGACCCGAGAATTTCTCCAACCAAAACGCAAAGAAACTCTTACGACAGAAGACCTCGAAAGGATGTACGGCAAATGAGCGACAAATGCGGCAAACTAGGAGAAATATTAACGGTTGCGATCAAAGAAAAAATCATAAAGGCAAAAGACGATATTGTCGAAGAAGAAATAGGGTTATTGCGCGACAAGATCAAACGGCGCGTCTCTGAGGTCGTTTCTAAAATTGTTCTTCAGGTGTTTGAACAAGCCAATTATGAGCGATTTGGAACCGATATAAAAATAACAATTATTCTTCGTGACCAGGACGACGGAGGAAAGCGCTAAATGACATCCACTGACATCGAGATCGAACTTGCCAATTACTTTAATCCGCGGTCCAATCTCATAATTCCAAATGTGAGTTGGGGTTTCAACATTCATGAATGCGACCTCCTTGTTGTCAGCCCCGCCGGATATATTACCGAAGTCGAGATAAAGATCAGCAAATCCGATATACGGGCGGATCTGAAAAAGAGGCACAAGCATTTCGACACCCGAATTAAACGCCTGTTCTTCGCCATCCCGTATAATTTACAAGACTACGCCGATCTTATTCCGGAACACGCCGGCATTCTTGCCATTGACGACAGGGAAGGCCGTCCGCCGTCGCACAATCGCGTTATAGTGTCGAGACAGGCAAAAGAGCAACAGCGCATACAAATGTACGCTCAGGGACCGCTACGACCTGGCACGGCTCGGATCACTGCGGATGTGGGGTCTGAAACATACGATACGAGACAGGGTGCAGGAACTCAACCGGCTCAAAACAAAGATGAAGGCGCTCGGAATACAAACAGAAATGTACTTTTGAAAGGAGGGTATCATGAGGAAAAACATTTACGTGTCTGACGCCAATGCCAAAACATGGGACAGGGCAAAGGAAATTTTCACGCGGTTAAGTATGAGCCAGATAGTAGCGACCGCCCTGGACAGCTTGGTTAATGATAATACATTGCCCTTAAAAACGACGGTTAAAAAATTGGCTTCTGGCGTGACGATCCACTGCAAAGACTGCCCGTTTTATAAGCACGGCATATGCTATGCAAATCCCCCAACTATTATCGGCCAAAGCGAGCAAATTGATGATTCTTTTAACAACCACATGGTTGATAATTGGGGTAGGCCAGCCGTCCAAGAAACCGATTTCTGCCAGATACCCCAAAGGAGGCCATGGTGATGGAATCTCTAATACTTATGTGCGGATTCGTGTTTCTTGGCATCGCTTATGTCGTATTGCTGCACTCACATTACAGGCTTTCGAAAGCCTATAAAAAGCTTACAAATTGGTGCGCAAACAGTGTGGCGCGGGAAAGGGAACTGTATCGGGAAAATCATAAGCTTCGCATGAAGGCAATAACACCTATTAAAACCAAGACACCAGTGTCAGGCACAACATTACAGAAATATGTGGCACGGGCAATTATAGAATTAGCGCCATTCACAACCAACGGCATAATTTCAACCGCTGATGTAGCTGAAAAAATAAACAGGGGCAAACCAGACAGATATAAACTATCGCCCGATGTAATAGGACGTGCGTTATCGTTTCTTGGGCTGACAGCCAAAAAAATATCCAGTAATGCGCGTGGCTGGATCATCACACAAGAGGATTTGGACAGGCTTCGTAAAATCGCTTAATACCACGGAGGTGTTGACATGACACGCGGACAGAGAACCACTATTCTGACGGGAATGCTGTTATTGCTCATAATGGCTATTTACCCGCCGTACAAAATGGTTGTTATTAAAACACCGGCGATGATAGAATTCTTTACTGGATATGGTTTACTATGGGCCGAAGCCATACCGAGGTCCATCCATTACGACCGCCTAATGGCACAGTTCATTCTCTGCTCATTATTGACCGCTGGCACGGTACTGTTGCAGGCAAAGCCCCGCCAGTAAAGGGCGGAATACAAAAAAGCTTGACAAAATACGTTTTTGTGGTTTCTTTGTGGGCAGGTACAGGACATGATGCAGGAGGATTTTCTATGTTTAAGACAATTACAGATGGCGGTTTCCCGGTGAATACCCTCTTGCGGTGTTCTGTGCCACGGGAAACCGCCATTTTTTATTAAGGCGGCGCGACATGACAAAATCAAAACAAGTGTTTCTCGACAAGTACAAAGACCCACGGTGGCAAAAACGGCGTCTCGAGATATTAGAAATGGATAATTTCACTTGCCAGATGTGCGAGTCAACCGAGAAGACATTGCACGTACACCACCAATATTACGAATACGGTAAAGACCCGTGGGATTACCCACATAAAAGCCTTTGGACTTTCTGCGAAGATTGCCACAAGAAAGCAGAAAGTAGTCGGAAAGACCTAAAGGAGTTGGTAAAAATATTATCCCCATTAGAAACCGGGAGGATGCTTGGATATATGCATATGACACATGCAGACTATGAATTTAACAGACACAAAAATGATTTATTAATTGACACCAGTGACAGCAATTTCCTACTTGGGGTTTGTGAATACTTTGACTGTATTTATGAAGATATATATGAATCATTAAAAGAACATGATTTTAAGGTTCTTTATTCATATTTGAAAAATATAGCCAATATAAGCCGAAGAGAATATGCTAAACTGATGGCCGAGATAGACAAACATGAAATATTAAAAGAAGCGCGTGATTCTCAAAACAAGGTTGGTGAAGAATGAAATGGTTTAAGCATATTTCAGATTCGCTTGACGATCCCTTTGTCTTTGATCTGATAAATAAGTTCGGTGGCGATGGCTATCTCTGTTTCTTTGGCATTCTCGAGATAATGTCACGTGAATTTGACGTAAAAACGCCGGGAATCTCACAACTTTCCGTGAGGTTTATGGTGGTAAAGTTGCAGCTTTCTCGGCAGAAGTTGATGAGAATTTTAAAATTCTGTGAAGAAAAAGGTCGTATTTTGTCAACATTAGAAAATGACCACATAACACTTAACTGTCCTAAACTCAAGACGATGTGCGACGAATACACCTTAAGAGCAATCAAAAACTATCGGGACACTATCGGGACACTATCGGGAGTTACTACGAAAAATGTCGGCCCTGAAGTAGAAGTAGAAGTAGATAAAGAAGAAGAAAACAAAAAAGATAATGTGTCCGGTGATTTTAAAACCACGGGAAAAATACGAGATTACCATAAAGACAGAATGGAGTATGGACAGATTGTAGATAATATCATGGCACATATTAATAAAATAACCGGGAAAAGGTATAATTCAAAAACATTTAACAGCGATAATATCTATATCGCACTTGGCAACGAATACACAGAAAAGGAATTAATTGATATTGCGGACACAAAATGGAAAGGCACCTTTGAAGGTCGCCCCGATTGGATGTCACCGGTTACGTTATATAATCCAAAGAAAATTGGCGATTACCACGAGGAAGCCAGCAATCCAAATATTGTATTGACCGAAGAGGAACGGAAGTCAGAAAGACTTATGGTTGAGATGATAGCTGATGAGAAAAAATACGAAGAGTACGAGAAAGGAATAGCCAGTGGACATGGAAAAGACGTTACCCCAGGCACCTGACATCGAAAGAGCGGTCCTTGCGATGTTAATGCTGGACGAGGAATCCCAGGACTTTGCATTCGGTGAGTATTCCCTGAAGGAGAATCATTTTTACAAACCCACGCACAGACTTATCTTCAATGCAATAAAGGCGTTGTATAACGCCGATAAGGAAATTGACCAGTTGACGGTTATTGAAAAACTGAAGGATGGCGGCCACGTTGACACCGTTGGTGGTGCCGAAGCAATCGCGGGACTTGCCGGCGAGATGCTTTCAGGCGCTCTTATACGGTCATATTGTGCCATACTGAAGGAGAAGTATACCAGGCGCGGGCTGATAACGATTGCGAAAGAACTTGAGAGCGCCGGATATACCGCCGCCGGTGATATTTCCCGGCTTGCTGCAAACCACACACTAAAGATTGAAAATCTCATTACCGACAAAAGCAGGGGTGTTCGCAATATTGCCGATGCCTTATCGGAAGCCCATATGAATATCTCCGAGCGGGCAAACAGTGTGACCGGTTTAACTGGCGTGCCCACGGGATTGCCGAGATACGATTACAACACCGGGGGCTGGCAGAAGGGTGATCTCGTGATACTTGCTGCCAGACCAGGCATGGGAAAGACAACGTTGGCTATGAATTGTGCGCTCCATGCGGTTTCACACGATTATCCCGTGGGTATGTTGTCACTCGAGATGTCGGATGTAAAGCTTGCGGAAAGGATGATTGCCAGTGAAGCCCGTGTAGCAATATCGGAGATTCATTACAACAAGCCTACAGACGATCAGTGGAAAGACATGGCGCGGTTTGGCGAACGCGCGGCGGACTACCCGATTTATATCGACGACACATCAGGCGTAAACATTGCTGAAATTACTTCAAAAGCCCGTAAGATGCATCGGGACCACGGGATCAAGGTTTTAATCATCGATTACCTCCAGCTTGGTAGAGGGTCGGGGGAGCAGAGCAGGCGGTTGGAAATTGAAGGCATTTCTTCTGGACTGAAGACGTTGGCCAAGAGTCTTGACATCACCGTTATTGCGCTGAGTCAGTTGCGGCGCTTGGGGAGCGATGAGAAACCACGTGTCCCAGGGTTGTCCGATCTGAAGGAGTCAGGGTCGCTCGAAGCTGACAGTGACATAGTGCTGTTCATTTACGATCCACCGATGGACAAGAAAGTTGATTATTTCTCCAAAAAGAACGTGTCGGTGCCGGCAAATGAAATACTCGACAAAATCAGGGTATTGGATATTCAAAAACATCGACAGGGACCGCCGTTCACACTCATGTTGAGATTCGATGGCCGGTTCTTCCGGTTCAATGAGATGGATGCGTTTAATTGATTGGAGGCTGTTATGGAAAAAAAGGTTGTGTACCTCATATCGCCGATTATGTCCTCTGGCGACTACGAAGAAAACGTTGACGCCGCACGCAAAGCCGCTTTAGCACTGTGGCGGGCTGGCTATGCGGTTCATTGCCCGGCACTGAATACCTACGGCATGGCCGGGAAACTTCCAGAAGAAGTCTTTGTATCGGGTGAATTGGCGATAGCTCGGAAGTGTGATCTGTATGCCCTGGCCGGACGCTGGGGAGAAAGCGAGAACTGCATGAAGGAAATCAGGGAAATGCTTGGCCGGGGAAAAAAAGAAGTCGCTGATGTTCCCCTGAAGGATTTACCCGTCACTAAGAGCAACACATCTTTATTCTAAGCCGCCACCTACGGCTGTGAGAATTTACAGAACGCATTATATGGGGTCGGGACATACCAATACACTACTTGAGGTGTTTTGACAAGAAAAGAGAGTGTGAGATGGACAAAACTAACAGGCGGTCTATGGTGAAGAGTAGCATAGACCCCAATAATGATTTAAATCATTATGACACACGGGTAAGAATGATATTGAATGATTTGAATTATTATGATATGCAGGCAAGAATGATATTGAGCGAAATGAATGCAGCGCACCAGCTTGATAAATTCGATCTTGAATGGATAAGGATATTGGGCGAGAATTTACACTATTACAAATTAATGGATTATGGTGCTGGCTATCATGAAGGGGTGGAACATGAGCGTGATAAGCCATATTACAAATTAATGGATTATGGTGCTGGCTATCATCAAGGGGTGGA
>Ga0075116_10000567_pt1 | contig 17254 bp, 21 predicted proteins | sample AntAceMetag02UKC_FD_69786 | JGI IMG/M metagenome (GOLD analysis project Ga0075116, IMG submission 69786) | Saline lake microbial communities from Ace Lake, Antarctica- Antarctic Ace Lake Metagenome 02UKC | ecosystem: Environmental > Aquatic > Non-marine Saline and Alkaline > Saline | place...
ATCCGGAGCTGAAAGCTCACGGTTGATCTGATTCTTTGCATCAAATTCATTAGTTGAACTGAGAAGTTCGTGGTATTTATCAAAAATATTATCATACAACCCTTTAAAATCATCACCCATACTCTTAGCTTTATTACGTAGGGTGTTGATATTAGCCTCGGACACTCCTATGTTCCTGAGACCTTCCGCGAATTCGTTCTCATCCATATTAATAAGCGATGATATCCCGTAGCCAGCACCGATACCGCCGACAGCTGCTCCGATACCACCGAGGATCTTTCCCCAGTTCTTACTTAGAAAATCACCTATTCCGGCTATCTTATGATCCCGGCAATACTTAATGATACCGATCGTTAAATTAGATGCGGATGCTCCTTTAAGGATACTATCAGGTTTACCTTCGTATTCTATGACACTTTCTTCAAGTTCCGGTGTTACCGCATTCTTTTCTTCTATAATATCATCCACACCTTCCAGATCGATCGTATCATTAAAATCATCCTGTAGACCGTCAGAAAATCCCTCGTTAAGAAAAGGAGACTCTAACTCTTCCGTTTCAACTGTCTTATCCGGATACTCTGTATAAGCCAGATCGAGGTCATCCGCATTAAATTCATCATCCTTATTAAGTAAAGGGGGTAGTTTTTCTTTTACCATCTGTCACTCTCCTTCTGATCATCTTCATAATTTATCTGTTGATTCATAAGACCTGCTTTTATATCCTCAAGACTGGATCCGGTGATAGGATCATCCGATACAGGCTGAGGATCTACTTCAGCAGAGGCAGGGGTATCCTGTGATCCACTAAGTGCAGCCGGTGCAGCTACTACTCCGAGCAATGCAAGCAAAAACTTCTCACGTCTACCCAGAGCTTTCTTTATTGCTGATAACTTTCTAAGCTTATTAACACTATCCAGGATATCTGCATCTGAAATCTTTCTCATAATTAACCTCAGGTCTTTAATAAAACAAAACTCCATATATTATACAATATAATTATAAAGATAAGGTTATTTCTTCCAGTAAAAAGGACAAGAATTTAAAAGAGCATCAAGATCTATGTCAATAGTATAGTCTTTAAATGAATTTATTATATCATCCTTACCAATATCCTTTGTCATGATTAGTGGTTGTGTATCTGTCCTTTTCACCGAAGCGAAGTAATCCCTAAACTTAAAACCTTTACCAAATACTAAATCTGAATACTTAACCCATAGAGAAGGTATGCCGTAAGCATCCGATACTACTAAACCATGTAACGAACTTGATACTATCATCTCGCACTGAAGAACCTTGTCTATAAAATTCATATTGGAATTACCGAGGTTACTCTTTTTTATATTTATGATAAGAACATCTGAATCATCCTTAAATTTATTAAGCAAAAAATTATGATAGTCAACATAATGCGGTATAATTCCCAATTTATATCTCTTCTTAATATCAGGGTTATAAAACCTTGGTACAAGTAAAGCCGGATCTCCAAATATAACCGGACATTCCACACCCAATTCCAATAACCTATCCCTAGTTAACGGACCTCTAACAGCATGTACTTTCTTAGGCATTATCTTAAGCCCAGCCTTATTTTCTATAAAACCTATACCCCAGACGTGAACATTAGGACTCTTTATCCACTGTAAAATACTACCTGTAGCTACGTAGACATCCTCTTCATCTATCTGTTCACTATAATGAAACCTTTTTATTTCTTCTTTACCTGACAACCATTTACCTATATCTCTTGATATAGTATCCCCCCAGTTACCATTGTTTCTGAGACCAGTTGAATGGATCATAGGTAGGTAGCTGATTACCTTTTTCATTTTATAAGTGTGCTCTTGTGGTTAACCACTAGTTTTTCCAGTTGCAATCTCAATATATACTGAAGACCGACACTGTTATGAGCATGATAGTTATGTAACCCTTTTTTAGATACTGATTCCCATGCTGCGCTATTAAAATATAACAGCTTAATGGCTTCTATGAGATCATCTATACTATCCCACATATATGCTGAAAAATATAAATGAGGTGAAAGGGACTGTGGCATATCTCTATACAGAACAGGTGTCCCCCCACTCTGAACCTCACAGGGTACCATAGCAAATGTCTCTGTCGTTACCAGAGATAAATACAACCTGGATTCCCCTATTTTACTGATCAGGTCAGGGGTATACTCGATAATCTCTACGTTCTTCTCAATATAGTCCATCTGTTCATTGTTATTCAGAGTGTTTACTCTCCTTGTGCTTAACCTATGTCCTTCCTGTATATTGTAATGCTTATAAGCAAGTAGTTTCACATCAGAAAACTCTGTTTTTAACCTGTAAACCAAGTTATATATATCAAGCCTAGAGGTGTGGTCCGGGTTCATTAGTTTATTAAATTCACCTAACATTAACCCAGATCGAGATTCGTATTTCCTATTCTCCACAGGTGTGTCCCTAATAGTTTTAGGTATTGCCAGAACCCTGTCTTTATCTTCTCCGAAAGAATTTCGTGCTTCCTGAGTAAAAACTCCTAAATACACATTTCTCGGTGAAGATTTTAATTGTTCTAGCAGAAACAGTTTGCGATCTTCTTTAAATGTGTACATACTACTGAACACTACCGGTATCTTAGGACCATACTTAATTGCTATCTCTGTTATAAGTTCTTCCCTTAAAATGGTATCTTCATAGAACCATACAAGATCTACATCATATATCTTATCGAGATAAGCTGCCTTGTTACTAGCTGGAAGAGCTGTCACATTACATTCAGCATCTACTAACATTTTATGTATTAGCTGAGATGCCACAGACATCCCTGTCATTTTACGTTTACTACTTTTACCCTTAAACCTTCCCAAGAATAGAACGTTTAACTTATCCATTATAAAAATATCTCCCTAATCTATATTATTTATTGTAATGTCAGGTCCTCTGTATGTACTGAATATACTATCTGTCTGATCAGTCAACTCAAACTTTATACCGAAACTACTGTCAACACACATTATCTTCCGTCCTTCATTCCTCATCTTCAGACCAATCCATATATCTGCAGAGCATTTCTTTTTAAACATCTTCATATCCTTTATCTTTATACCTGTGTCCAGCGGCATTACCATAACACCGGTACCTCCAAAGTCACATACAGTATCCACATAAGTACTTAAGTGTTTTCTAAAGTGCTTAACTAGAGTAGTTTGCCGGTAATACTTTATTCCACCAGCTCCAGCATCTCTCTTATTAGGTAAAACTCTCCCATGCATAGTTATCGGACATTTATATTTAAGAGCTTTCATCTCCATATAGTCAAAATATAACTCAGGGTAAATTATATCATCATCACAAGTGAAGTACATGCACTTACCGAAATCTTTAATAGCGAGTGGATAAAACTTCCCTGCGTCTGTAAAATCTCCTATTTTCTGTGACCTATACACTGTTATCCTCGGGTCAGTAAGAAACTTAGGAACTTTACGATAACCATTGAGAATTATATGCAGCTCATCAACATTATTCACTATCGACTCCACTACTCTCTTAAGATCTTCCTGTCTCCCCGGTATAGATGCCATTCCAGCAACACGTTTATACCCGAAACTATTATTGATCCTGCATATGGGTACATTAATACTTCTCTCTGTAGGATTCATAAAAGACTTATCATCAACTGGAAAACCGAACCCTGATCTGAACACCAGATAAATAGGTCCATTCTCCATTATCCTGGCAGTAAGCTGCTGTCCGACACCACTACCTAAATTTTTATTTTTCCTCCACCGATTTAAACTTATACTATCCATACTCCAATCAAGATCTTCCAGAATGTCCCTAGTACAGAAGAATTTGCAATCTATGAACCCATTCTTTATAACCCTGATCCCTGCATGGATCTCATATTTAAAGTTATTTCTTAAAGCACCCCACATATCTACATCGAACTTAACCATGTTTGCTACAGGGTTTATCACTATATTCTTATTTATAGGTAATGAATTAACTAAAGCCAGAACATTATTAATAGATGATGTATCAGTTATCATATCATCCTGAAGAAAAAAATACCCATCAAACTCAATGTCTTTCTTAAGATGCTGGAACATATAATGGAATGTTTCCCAGAACCCGTACTTACCTCTATGTTTAAATCTTATAAATTCCATTTCAGGATATTCATAAATAACATCAGAATAATCTTTGGTACTCCCGTCGTCAAATACTTTGATGTACAATGTACATTCTATATTAGTCAGAGCTTCTACTATTTCACGTAATTTATCCGGTCGGTTATAAGTATTCACACATACACAGTAATTCTTATTCCGGTAAGTCTCCTCGGGATCACTGAGTGATCGTAAGATGTTAAGAGTGAGAGCCTCTCTTAAAACTGCTCTCTGGATCTCTACGCTTCTTACACTACTATCAATATTTTTAAATATATTTTTAACAGTGCTATCCACAACACATAAAAGAGAATCAGTATGTACTTCAGTATTACTGCAAGGTATGCCCCTACCAACAGCTATGTACCCCCCACCTGATTTCCTTCGTTCAATATCAGTGTTGGAACAGTTCATTATGATAGTATCTCCGGGTTTGGACTTGTCCCTGCAAATAAGGAACCACTTCATAAAAGCTTCTCTTTTTGTTTTACACACCAGAATCTTAGTCTTAGAATCTGAGTTGTTATCTTTTTCCCCACCCGGTATTATTATGCGAAAAATACTCACACATTATCTCCTGATTCTAATTTCAAATCCTCTAAACTTATTCTTAAGAACTCTGTCTGCGTCCACCAGATTGAACTTAACGTACCTTGACTCAATGAAATGATCTATATTAGTAAGATACGGGTCATTAAGAGAAGGAGAATCTGTTACTGATACAAGAGCTGGCCATACTACTAATTTTCTAAGGTCTTTTCTCCCTGCAAGAACAACATCTCCCCTATTCCTATTCTGAAATTTATCTTCTGAAGGTAATCCAGCATAAAGGTCATAGTTATTACTATTCACTGCGTAAGCAAATCTACCATACCATTTATCTCTGGATCCTATAAGATCTCCCGGAGTAAATTTTATTTCTTTTTTTGATAAAATACTTCGAGCACTTATACCTAAGTAAAGTATATCCCAATCCCCGGTAACTATCCTTTTATCAGCTGCTACTTTTTTCATCACTTTTCTGAAGTATGTATCAGAATAAATGAACTTAACATCATCCTCGAATATAAGAACGTTGGACCATCCCTTTTCCTTTGCATAGTCAAGACATCTCTTATGAGCTAAAGCGCATCCATACGGAGTTTTAGTGAATCGTTCTCCTTTTATACGATGTACTTTATTCCCAAAACCGTAGGAATCAGCTTCCTCTTTAAACTTCACCCACCTATCCAGATGTCTGTCGATGTTTATTACCAGTATCCCATCGAAAATATCAAAGGGTGATTTTATCTGCATAATCTGCATAAATTTTATAAACTAACCTCCGTTAAAATCCTTTTGTACGGTGTAGTTTACCTGGGCCTTTATTGAACTTGATCTTTTTAACCTTGATCTTTCCTTTCTTTTTAGAGAACACACTTCTTTTTTTACCCAGTTCAAAATTTATATCTCCGGTCATATTAATTGCTACCTTTTCTTCACCATCAGATAGCGGTTTTCTATTAACAGGTATCTTCTCAGTCTTCTCAGTCTTCCCAGTCTTCTCAGTCTTCTTAGTTCGTACAAAATCCTTAGTAACTGGCTCCAACCCACGTCTCTTAATAACGGTATGTTCCGCTAAACTTTTACTGGTTATCTTAACAGCTGAGAACACCCCTAATGATATGAATAATTCATTAACACTCAATGTGTTAACATCACTTGAATTAATGCGAGTAACTATACCATCTTTAAAGTAAGCAGCATAGGTATAATCGTTAGGACTCAAAATGTGGTCAACTATAGATATCTCAGTATCTAAAACGTTAAAAATAGTAGGCCTTGTTACTACAACATCCCCTTGAAAGATTATTCCTCTAACCCACGAAACATCTTTACCTGCTAAATACTCCAGAACAGCTACCGCTTTATCAATGTATTCACCTTTAACAGATGGGAATAACACATTAAGTCTATTCTTAATGTCCAACTTATCTTTCATAAATACTTCCTCCAGAAATCCCTCTACATATCAGCTTATTATACTTCGAAACAAAAAAGGACCCGAAGCCAAAGCTCCGAGCCCAGTAACACGAACCACAGAAAAGATAATTTGAAGAGATGCGCTGAATTCTCTTTAAGAATGTTAGACCCCATCTTGCCCAATATTGGATTAGCGCATATCCGACGATGACACGATGGAAACACCTGATAGAGTGGTGGTGCTATAAGAATACTACATAATGTAGTGGTTGTCAAGAAAATACATATCATTTTTTACATATCTCTTGTATGAAATCTTTTAATATCTTAGCTATCAACAGAGATGCTTTTCCGTCACCAAACGGACAAGGTCCTGTATCAGGCTTTCTGTTGATCACATCTGCAAATACTTCTGAAAGATCAGAAGGTGCGCCTGCAAGTTCTGAACTCTTTCCTATAGTTTCTACTCGTTCAGTTACTTTCCTACACACTACACAATTCTTTTTGAACCAGGAAGCCTCTTCCTGGATCCCCCCTGAATCAGTAATTACTCCAGCACATGTCATTAACCACTCTACCATAACCTCTCTTGTAACCGATTCAAATACTATAATTCTTTTTAACTCTTCCTTATGTTCTCTTACCTTTGGATTAGGATGAAGAGGTATCACAAAATCATATTCCGGATACCTACCTGCCAGAAAGCTTACAGCTTTAAACCATTCTTTCATAACAGGTATATTCTCTCTCCGGTGCAGTGTAACTACTATCCGTTTCCCATAAGTAACACACTTCGGAGAAGGTAAAGAATCGAGAACTGTATTTCCTGTTATAAATATCCCATCTTTTATACCCTCTCTCTTGAGATTATCTGCTGCTGTTTCTGTAGGACACAGATGTATATCGGCCATTGAAGATATGCTCTTTCTGTAACTCTCCTCCGGCATAGGATTACTCTTATCATATGTACGTAGTCCTGCTTCCAGATGAATGACCTTGATACCCCTATGAAATGCAGCAAGAGCAACAGCAAATGCCGACACGGTATCCCCCTGTACTAACACAGCGTTCGGGTTTACTTTATTCAAGATATCATTCATTTCATCTGAGCATATAGATGCTACTACGCTGTCCAGTCTGTTTTTCCCTTTATTAATGGTAATACGGTGGTCATACCCCATACTATCCAAGATACTGTGCTGCCCAGTGAACAATACTTTATAGGGTATGCCTAAAGTACATAGACTATCCATTACAGGAAAGACTTTAATATGCTCCGGTCTTGTTCCGAAAACTATTAATATCATAAAAATCTCCTTACCATATACATGTTTTTCTTAATGTTTTACCACCTTCAAGATACCTTCTAGTTACCTTAAGACCCAAATACCGATCAAACACAGACCCTATATCTATGTAAGTGTTATTCTTATTGAATTTATGCAGTTCATATACTGCCTGGTTAGCGTAAGGTCCTGCTGCGAACAGATAAATAACTTTTACTTTATTATGTATAGATATATCTTCCATGATTTTAAGGGTCACATCTCTACTTATCCAAGCATCCGGAGGGACAGTGTAATGCTTTGTTACACCAAACGGAAGATCATCCAACTTAGCATCCTGATGCGATATTAAAACGACCTCTGTCTTCCGAAACTCCGGGATATATAACTCTAAGAATTTATTATAGTTAGAATTAACGAATATATTAGCCCATGTCAAGTTAGCTTCGCCCTTAGTACCGACCGCTTTTTTCATATATTCATGCTTCTCATCTCCGACACAGCACCGGCACGAAATACCAATATGATAATCCTTATCGGAATAGAGGAAAGCTTCCTGCAGTAACCTCCTAGCCGAAGCGTAAACTTCACTGTTCCGAACATTCCTGAATTCACCGTTACCTTTATTAAGAAGATTTATTTCTTTATTTCCCAGAAGCTTAAGTTCGCCGTCACCCCATCTACTTAGTGCAAAGTTACGGCCCATTCGGATCATATCTAAATATTTATATAAATCCCCGATAAATGTTTTAACATCCGTCATCACACTAATCCCTTATAAGCTGTTATATGCTGGTGCACCCGCTTATCATGTACTTCTATCACCACATAACCTAAATCTTTCCATTCTTGAGTTGTCCAGGCTGATACGTGCTCCTCATCCGGATTACCATACACAGCCCCCTGTGGCTCAGATCCTAAAGGCATGCCAAATATCAATGTACCGTACTTACTCTCAAGATCCGGAAGTATTTTAAGGAACTCAGTCTTATCCAAGTGCTCCGGGCCATGCCAGAACATGAGGCAGTCTGCCTCCGGAAGAGCGTCCACATCCATAATATTTTTCTGCGTTATTTTATGTTCCGGACATCCATCAGCTATTGCATTGAGTATGTTCGGTCCAAAAACCTCCACTATTTTCCAGTCTATGTTATTGGCTTCACATATCTTGATCCACCAATGCTTCCTTGGATCATTCCAATGATGAAAGCCTACGTTCAGAAGTGATTTTAACCCGCTACCTATTTCATTCTTAAGGATCTGAACAACTGTAAGTTCCCGTTCCGTGTAATTATGTTCCGGAACCTTTACCTTCCCATTATGCATACTGTTAACCTCCGTTACCCACCCTTTTAAAACCCCTATCATGATAATATTTCACTATCTTGTCTCTACCTACTGAATGATCTTCCCTTCGCCATGATGCATTCTTATCACAACCTAATTTTCGTCCGCTCTCAGGAGAAGTACTCCAGAGGCTTCTGTCACTATCCGGATGCGGGGGGACATAACTTCTTACACCACCATATTTTCTGGCTAGAAAAGAAAACATTATATCTTCCCCATTATCAAAACTTAGAGGTTCCTCATACCATAGGTACTTAGCAACGTCCTTATTAAAAAACCAAGCGTGTCCTACTAAATCAACCTCTTGTATCCTATCTAAATGTGCTCCGTTCCATCCCATTCTCTTCTTTGGAAAGTACTTCCCATCCTCCATAATAAAAATACCGCTACCTCCATATATTCCTGGCTTTTCAGCATACGAATCCATACAATTTTTCAACCAGTTCTTCTCTGGAATAATATCATCATCAAATATTGCTACAAAACCAGGTTCAAATAGTAAAGGAAGGGTAAACCTACCCCAGAACTTTGTATTCCAACTAGCTATGTATGTTTTTATTCCCGGTATATCTGAAAATTCTTTTTTTACACCAGCCTCATTATACCACACGTGTATGTTCTCAGGTTTTACTTCCACACTCTGTGCCAGTACAGCTTCTATCTGCCTTTTTAAAGTATGTGGTCTTTTATAAACATTCAATACTACATTTATCATTACCTAAATTCTCCTTTACCACTAACTATTATATTATACAATCTTCTCTTCAGACAAGATCATCGTCACACAGTGTTTTCTCATTTATCTGCTCACTGATATTATCATCATTGAAGAAATGTTTCATTACAAAGTTAACACCTTCGTCTTTAACGCTTCTACCATCTTTACCAAAGAAAACTCCCCAATTATTATGGGAAGTTATTATCTCATATGAAGGAAAATAGTATACTCCTCGGAACATCTTTGTTATATCCCCTGATGCAATTCTCAGAACGGACTTAGAATATGAGTTGGAAACTAATATATGCTCAAATTCATAAGTAGCTTTCAGAGGTACCGGTGATACTGTGAATATGAATTTAACATTCTTATTTATATCACGCATGCTCTTTACAAAATACTCTAACCCCTTCATTACCTCAGTATAGTTAAAGTTCTTAAACCGATAACTGTCTTTGTCATAACATCCCGCTGACACCCCCGGTGCCGATGCGAAGACGTCCCCGCTTGCTGAACTCACCCATGCCTCAGTAAGACCTAACGTAAAGATAAATACATCAACGGTACTGAACAACTTCCGGACTTCTTTAAGATGTTTTTGCCTGGATTTAATAACATCCTTCTCCGAGTCCATACCACCTGGCATCACTGAAGGTCTCATACTATCGTAGTATCTCCCATCGTTTTCCCACACCGGTTCAGATGGTTCAAAACCATTAAACGCTTCGTCGAAGAGCTGACATAACTGATCAACTGTATATATATTCCCGTACCTTCCCGAATAAATACCATAGCCATTCTTTAAAGCTTCTTCCTTCGTCATCCCCTCCGGTGCCGGTTCCATATCCATGAAATTAAGATCTCTCTGTCTTAAATGTCTGGTCAAGTGCTGTGCAAAGCATGACCCTGCTGTACCTATCTTAATATCCTTAGTAAGTTCAATGGGATATGACCACATATTCTTGAGATCTTTAAAGTATTCCGATGCCGCCCCCTTGTCCCATCTCTGAAAATCCTGACAATCCACATAAGGATGTATTCTTTCATTCATTAGTAATCTCCTGATTTTCCCAATATTTTTTATTAGCATCCGCTGCTGTAGGCTCTTCTGCTTCCATAGCAGCCTTAAGCCATTTCTTATATATATCAAGGGGTATTCCCTTGTGCCCTGAAATACCCCAGTAACTGCTGTGTAATACAAGCCACCCGGATCGGACTATCTTAATCTCCCTAAGATGTTGCATAAATTCCATGCAATATCTAAAGTCTCGGGAAGAGTCATTGTTAACTACATAAATAATGCTGTTATCCCCGTTGTCCTTATACCTATCTCTAAGATCTGATATTCTATGATCCCTAATAATATCCAGATCTTCTTTAAATGATTCAAGCATCTTGTCTTCCCTGTACATAGACTCTATTGGTGCTATTACATTATTGTTAAGATTAGTCAGATACTCTATCTGAGGATTACACGCTATTGAAATACAGTTGGGAACACCATACCCGAAGAAGATCGATGCAAAACCCCCGGAAGATCCTCCTATCAGCACTAACCTATCAGTAAATACCGTACTAAGCTCCTTCAAAGTCTTACTTAACACCCTTTGAGATAAGGCATACCACCCACTTATTGATATATTTTCTCTAAACATAGGATCATTCGGTAATATATCATTAAATGATCTATAGAATCTGTCAGTAACTACCATAAAATTCATAGTGGGACCATCTAATGAATTTGGAAAATTGGGATAATCATTCTTAGCATACCCCCTCGGTCTAGTAGCTCCGGCAAAGAATACAGCAAGTTTACCGCTATTATTACGTTTATTGATCTGTACATCAACATATTCAGCTGACTCCTTATCATAAATTTCTGCTACCAGAGATGTCCCCACAGGAGTTGCTCTAACACTATCTATAAATTTACCTATATCCATAGTCATTCTCCTTAAACAAGATCCATAGGATCGCTATCTTCTTTATCTTCACAAGCTGCTGTTAATTGAAACTTATCATCTATACCCTTTATCATCGACCGCAGAAAGATCCATCTGAACAACATGCATATATTAACCTCTGCCACATCCGATGTCTGCCCTTTAGCCGAACCCCATTTGTTTCTGGTGAGCTTAGTCCACTCGAACAGAGTAGTCGGTGGTAGCCGATACATGGGACGTTCAGCGTTTATTACATTGCCTTCTGCATACATGATCAACTTATCTTCCTTGAGCCCCCCGATGACCTCTACGAATTCTTCCGATGCAAACCCGAGAAGATCGTCTTTAGTGACCTCTTTCCTGATCAATATTTCAGAGATCTTCTCAAAGGAAAAAGCTGTTATTGAGTACTGTCTACTGTAAAGCTCCTCAATATTGGTCTGAGATCCTTTAATATTTCCAGTGATCATACCTACATAAGCCTCTTCTGCATTGACCACTATATCTCCCGGCATAAAGTACGGATCATGCGGCACCATACCACGCATTTCTGTAGAAAGTATTGTACACTGCCTCTGTACACGCATCCTGTTACTACCATAATATGTCTCCCGCTCGAACATTGTCTTACGGAGTTCCATAAGATTGACCAGCATATCCACTATGATACGGAGATGGTCGTTGTTGACGTTCTTCCGGAATACCTCGGTAGATCTCTTCAATTCTGCTGCTGATACATCAGTTACTTTCATCTAATTTCCCTCCGGGAAGCTTTCTACCTTCAGAATACATGATCATTAATTGAACATAAAGCGGTTGAATTATCATTTTATCAAGCTGTGCACTTGGACTAATAATATCACCTGGCTCATATACTCTGGTCAATACTTCCCACAGAAGTTCCTTTGCCCTTAGAAGTTGTGCCTGTGGGAATGTATTTAACCCGGTCCTTATAATAGCAAAGGTGGCCTTAAGCAGATCTTTTGTGTCCATGGCATACAGCTTACACAGATATCTTTCTCTACCTTTAAAATCTGTGCCAACATCAAAAAAAGGTAACTGCACTAATCTCACAGTTACCCCGCTTTTCCACTGCTCTACCTTCTCTGCCGGTGCTAAATTGATTTGCTTCCCAGAAGTATGTTCTTCATACATATCCTGAGGATCAGTGTTTCCCTTATATTCGGTAATAGATCTTTTATCTTGCAAAGATTCTTTTTTTATTCTATCATATTCTTTATCCACCGCACTTCTAATATATTCCTTATCTATCTTCTTAGCGTACCAATAAAGCTCAACAAGATTACCGATCCAGATACCTGTGCAAATGGAAAATATAATCTCTAATATAAATAGTATATTAAGACTTCCTCCCGGATAATAGAATTTTAGAAGATCTGCGTTAGCTAATACTATAAGGTTAAGAATAGGTACCAGTATTCTTATCATTGTAGGCATTAATATTATATTCCTGCAAAACTCTTTTCTCTTTAATCTCATATCATTCCTCCGTTAAACTTACTTCTTTCTTGCACCTTCTTTCTTCATATCAGCCCCTTTCTTATCTGCAGCTGTAACTTCATCCCGCTCTTCCTTTTCCCTAAGAGCTTCTATACACTTATCTGCATATTCATCTCTTGCCTGATGTTTAAGGATCATGTCTCTTGTAACGGTAATTTCAAAAGTACCGGCATCTGTACTGAATGTACCTGTTGCTATATCAATATTCTCTCCCTGGGATTCATTAGACCCGGCATTACGCATGTTATGATATTCTGTCTGGCGTATTACTCTACCGCAACTTGGGCATTTCAGTACCTGTCTTATATCACCACATCTCATAATACCGCTGGAGTTCTGATCTATAAAATCCTTTGGATCAGCATTAATAGCAGCTCGCATCTCTACTTCACAGCATGATACTCTACCGGTTGCACTACACTGTTTCTCGTATTGTGTGATACATGGATCATAACTGGTAAGTACCTCTTTAAGATCCTCTCTTTCAAGTAAATACGAATCTACCGATGAAGGCCCGATAGGTAATACCTTAATGGTCCCCTCAGCATCCTGCTCCATCTGATACACCATACCAGGCTCCAGCATATCGAGTCCCTCATTGGTCAGCATCATAATAGCTGTGTTGATCCTATGTATCTTAGAATGGTCATCGACGGGTCTGCCCAGCATTCCATGGTAATCCTCTGAAGGAATATTGTAGCTCTCTCTTTTAAGGAACCTGCCTATCAGTACAGGACGTTCTTCTATACGTTCAGCCTCACTAAGCTCGGCTGCTTCAGTATTAATAATATACTGCGGTTTCTGCACTCTTTTCTTCTTTCCTATCTCTCTCATTATTATTCCTCATTAATATAGGTTGCGCATGAATATCTCATGTCATCCGGTGTCTCATAGTACCAGGAAGGTCTATCCTTCCGGATCATATTCTCAAGCAGAGCATGCCTCACCGGTGCACCGATATGCATCAGCTTATCAGCACAGTTGCATGTCTCAAGGTAATCAAAGAGACTGCCTCCTTCTGTGTCCTCAGGATAGTCTGACACGATCGTATCAGGGTCTTCCACTGCCAGGGCTACGAACAGCACTGTTTTGAGCATATGGATCATCTCAGGAGTTATACCTAATATTAATTTACCGGGTCCCTGTTCCTTCTTTTCATATCCGTCAGTCTGTATAGTTGTCTGTTTACCGTTAATAGTAGCGTACATAGTCCAGATATCTCTGAACGTCCCCTTGAAATGAGTAGGCATATCAATGCTCATGGAATATTCCGGGATACTGTCTGACATAACTGTTATCGCCCAGCTGTTAGCGAATCGGAAGTCTTCCTTAGAATGCGGTCCCAACTGTTTATTCCCGGACTCGTCCGAATCCGAGTCCGCTTCTACTTCAAAGCTGCTCCCGATGATCTCTCTCCGTACAAAGTACACAGCACCATCATCAAGCATAAGCCTAAAAGGTCCTATCTTACTGAAAGCCTTATCGATTATTGACATAGGTATATCAAAGAATCCTGTCCTGAGTTCCGGCAGCATCTTCTTCATGAGAGCCGGTTGGTATTCATGAGTATTCTTGTCGGTGTAATCACCTTTCCTGCCTTTCTTAGTTATAGAGTCGAACACCATTTCAAGCATATCCATTCCCGATGCCGCATAGATCGGTACACCCACCGGTCTGGCCATACAGAATCTCTTCATAAGGAAGTTGGGTGTGTTAATGATCTTAAGGATAACCGGATCAGCTGCTTCTAACTTAAACTTAGCACAGATAGCTGTTGCAAAATCTTTTAACCGGTGAGAGAGCATGGTCTTAAATGTATTAAGGATGTTCATTGGTACGAACAATCCGTCATCATATTCAGGGTACAGATCCATATCAACACCGCATCTGAGTCTTGTGAACTTATTCATAAAAGGAGCAATACCAGCTCCCCCCGGAGAGATCTTCATCTTACCGAGATCTCTAGGATGGTTATACCCGTCAAAAGCTGCTATGGTGAACTCAATTATCTTCTCCCACTTCATTTTCTTAATTACACCCCACGGTACACCCCTCTGCTCAAAGAACTCCTTCTCAGTAAACAGGAATGTCTTTAGAAGATACTGAATAATAGGGTTAAAGGGTAGCTCCGCCTGTCTCTCTTCCTTAGTCGCTGCTCTCCCGTCGACCTCCCGCTGTGCTCTGCTCTGCATCGTCACCATCTTAGCTTCTAAGGATGCCTTCTCCTCAGGTGTAAGCGGTTTCTCCTGTTTATCCTGTTTCTTTTTAACTTTCTTTTTTTTACCCTTAACCATCGTCTTCCTCCTTGAATATCTTAAGCTCAAATGGGACTACCACTATATCTTCCTGCACCAATGTTATGCTTTTAACACCCATGTTAGGGATAGCTGCCTCTTCTAAGCAAGCCTTCGTATTAGGCCCAACAACATACAGCTTTACACCGCCTCTATTTACCACTGAATATAAATTATTTTTGGTCTTACCCATGCTACCCCCCTTGTCCGTGTTACAACATTACTAATACCTGTATACAGGCTAACTCCACGTATGTCAAGCTTTATGCTGTCCAACCTTATAAAGATTGTTCATAAGAAAAAGTCTTCCCTGGAAAGATACTTTCTTACCTATCAAAGGTATCTTCAATTTCTTATAATTGATCACTATATCGTCAGAGTTTGCGTAATACTTTACATCAGCCACATTCTCGTGACCCCCAGCATCTTCCAGCTTCAACAGAGCCAACAGATGCTCCTCGGATATCTCCGAGAGATCTTTACAGAGTTCTACTGGTACATTAGTTGGTGTTACGGTAAACGTAGGTCCTCTCGTCTCTAAAGCAGCTCTGTCCCCCAGTTCTTTACTAAGGCGCACCCATTCTGACCCGAGAATAACTGTTAATATTTTCCACTTATTCTTAAGCATATCAGGATGATTAACTTCAAGATTTTTTAAGATATAGTTAATAATAGGTATGTTAAATCTATGTAGTCCCAACCACTCTTTTACGAATTCTTCGTCTATTTCTTTCTTATCTTTATCCCATAAACTTTCAAACACTTTTTCTAATTCATTACTCATTTCTTCTCTTCCTCCTTCTCCAATTTTGCCTTAGCCTTATGAGCTTTAGTCATATGTTCTATAAAATCCGCAATATTTCGCAAACATTCCTCTTCATATACCGTATTTAAGCACGGATAAAATGAATATTTCCTGAACTTAGGAAACCACCCAATATGTCCTAAATGCGTAGCATCATATTTATTCAATACGACCCAGACTTTCGTTTTGGGTTTATTTGAATAATGGCTGATTCTTATATGCTTGCCCTCATAAATATCTTCGCCAACTATCCTAATACCTGTACATAGCATGTCTTTAGCCATTTTTATCTCCTTACTACTCTCAAAAACTGATCTACTCATAATTATCTATAATTATCAACGAACAGAAATCCAAATGCAGAAGTTCTGTCTAATCTGAACTCCAGGCAACCCAGAGTTATAGATATCTCTCTAAACCATCCCTTTCCAAAGTAAATAACTAAGTTAAACCCTAACTCACACCTATCTCTATAAATAATTTCAAACATTTTTGACTGTCTCATAAAAATTCTCCTATAAACGCTAAAGTTACTATACAGATACTTACTGTTATTAACATAATACTCCCAAAAACAAGTATTATTTTAAACCAACACCTTTTATACTTAGTACACCTATTACCCCTATTCCTATCAGAACATTTGTACACTTTACTGAATTTACCATGCCAACACATATCCTGTATACACAGGAGACGCTCTTCATCTATAGTAGAGTACTTACAAGTTACACCTTTGACTTTAGACGCTACGTACCTGTAAATACTTTTGAATAATTTCATAATTATTCAGAATCTTTAGAGTAATGGGCTACTACTGACACACCCAGTGCATTTGTGTCAGTTATGTCTCGTAACAACACAGGTCTTACCTGTCCTTCAATGTTAACTTCAAAACATCCTTGAACAAAATTAACTGTAGCGTACACACTGCGCTCATCTATATCAATGACACTAACACTTGTAAGTTTAAGTCTATCTCTATCAAATATCATACATCCAGAAGAGCAATACATCCTACTTGCTTTACAAACTGTATCAGAATCCACTTCCCAGTATTCGTTCCATAATTTATCCGAATCTTTGTGATCCGGATCTACTACCGGCTTACCTATATAAGATCTTAAATATTCATCAGCCTCCGATGACCCTCCTATCTTACGGTAATGATCCCCAGTAACCCACTGACCTTCCCACGTCCTCCCCCCAGCTTCGGGGACGT
>Ga0075116_10000570_pt1 | contig 17212 bp, 20 predicted proteins | sample AntAceMetag02UKC_FD_69786 | JGI IMG/M metagenome (GOLD analysis project Ga0075116, IMG submission 69786) | Saline lake microbial communities from Ace Lake, Antarctica- Antarctic Ace Lake Metagenome 02UKC | ecosystem: Environmental > Aquatic > Non-marine Saline and Alkaline > Saline | place...
CGGAGTATCAGAAATCGACAAGTATGCAAGTCAAGTATTAAAATATCATTACCCGGAGGTAAAAAATTATGGAGACATTAGACAAATTAAACCAGAAGACCTGCCAGACTTTGAAATCTTGTGTGGAGGATTTCCTTGCCAAAGTTTCTCAATTGCTGGCCAGAGACTGGGGTTTGATGATACAAGGGGAACGCTTTTTATGAAATTGCGCGTATTGCTAAAATTAAAAGACCTTCAATTCTATTCCTTGAGAACGTCAAGGGGTTACTCAATCACGAAAAAGGGCGTACATTCAAGACAATTATTGCAACCCTTGATGAGTTGGGGTATGATGCAGAATGGGAACTGCTCAACAGCAAATATTTTAGTGTACCCCAGAATCGGGAACGTGTGTTCATTATCGGACATCTTAGAGGCAAAAGTTGGACCCCAATATTTCCTATCTGCGACACAAACAAAGAAGATACTCGAACAATCGGGAAAGAAGTATCCTACTCAATCGACGCAAACTATGCCAAAGGATCAGGTGGAAGCAAAAACAGAGGCAGAAGACAAATAATCCATGGAACACTCACAACAGGACTTGGTAGGCAAGGAAGCAGCAGTGAATACATAGACTCAGTAGGAAAGATACGACAAGAACTCAAAGAGATCACACCAAAAGGAACCAGTCAATGGGACAGAATATATGATTCAAAAGGAGTTTCAAGTTGTTTAACAAGAACAGGAAGTGAAAAAGGATTATATGCAGTAGCTGTACTAACTCCAGACAGAGCAGAGAAGCGTCAAAACGGTAGAAGGATGAAAGAAGAAGGCGAAGATATGTTCACACTCACAGCTCAAGACAAACATGGAGTAATTGTACATAGCCTACAAGAAAGAAGTGCAGACAGACCAAGCTTAAAGAAGAACCCCAAAGCAGGAGGTTCGGGTCACATTCAAAAGGTAGATGAGACATACTGCCTTGACACAGGAGCAACTCAAGCAGTGCAAGAAGAAGAAAGGATTCGTAGATTGACACCAAGAGAATGTGAAAGACTCCAGGGCTTCCCAGATGATTGGACCACAACAGGCACAGATGAACATGGAGCAACAGTTGCCATATCAGACAGCCAAAGGTACAAAATGATGGGAAACGCAGTAACAGTAAACGTAATCAGATACATAGCAAGTAAACTAAAAGAGGGAATCCAATGAAAAGCAAATGTGTAGTATGTAGAAAAATAATAGAACATAAAAATCACAAAGATGGAATATTCATAATGGGAAAGAGATCCTGCTCAAAGTGCGTGAACGGAGTAGATTCAATAGAGATCCTAAAAGCAAGAGGTGTAATATGATACATGCAGCAAAGGAAAGCGCAGTAGAAGAATTCAGGACCAAGAACGAAATATCAGACAACAGAGTAACTAAGAACACAATCAAATTAATAACCGAAGCGATTAAATTCGGATTCGAGAAAGGATACAAGTACGGAATGGACATGAAGTGTGGATAGAAGATGTCCAAGAAACAACAAATAGAAGAATCACAGCTATGCAATGGAATAACGGATGAGTAACTATTGTACCATCTGCCATGGTTGAGAGCTGAAATGGACAAAGACAAACAAGAAAACAAGGAGACAAAAAAATGGAAGACATAAAAGTAAACCTAACGCATGATGAAGTATCTGCGTATTTTAAAGACACAATGGAAGCAAGTACACCAGACAAGTGTTGGTACTTTTCAGTATCATTCAGTGCAAACCAGATGGAAGAAATAAAGGATGAATGCGAAACCAAGATGGATACAAGAGAATTCAAGAACGCCAAAGCATGTCATGTGTTTATTGAATCAAAAATATATACAAAAATGAAAATAACACCAAGCAAGATAGTAAACTTCGATCCATCCAGCCTGATTCTGATACCAAAGGTAATCATAGCATTCAGGAAAGAAATCAGCAGATTAATGGGAATCGACAAATATAAACCAGTCCAACAAATCCTACCAGGGACCAAGGAGTAAGAAAATGTCAGAAGAACAAGGAAAACAAGAAGTAGTCTGCTACCATCACAATGATGCAGATGGAAGAATGGCAGCAACAGTTGTACACAGTATATATCCAGAAGCAAAGTTCATATCAGTGAACTACAAATCAGAAGCAAAACAAGAAGACTACAAGAACAAGCTGACAATAATAGTAGATTTTTCATTCCCAAAGGAAACGATGGAAAGGATATTGGAAGGGTCGCAACTCTTGTGCTGGATAGATCATCACGAAACAGCAAAGAAGAATATGCCAGAATTGTGGAACTCAAATGACATAGATGGATTAAGAGAAATCGGCAAATGTGGAGCCATGCTAACATGGGAATGGTTCTGCCCAACTGAAATAATACCCATAGCAATCGAATTGGTTAATGACTACGACCTATGGTTGCATAAAGATCCAAGAACAAAGTATCTGGCAGAAAGGTTAAATTTATTCAGACATCCATTCCGACCAAAAGAATGGGAAAATTTGATTCTTCTTTCTGATGAAACAATTCTTTATTTTCTTGAAGAAGGAATCTTACTGTACGAAGCCAAAGTCCAAAGATGCGAAAATGCAATAAGAAGAGGCACAGAAGAATTATTCAACACCAACATACCAGGACAAAAGCCAATCAAGACAATATATGCACAAGTGTATCCAGAAGACTTCAGCGAAACAGGAGCAAGAATACTTGACAAAGGATACGATATCTCAGTAACATACTGCAGAGTACATGGAAGTACAATGGTAGGACTCAGAAGCAAAACAATAGACGTATCAAAGATAGCAGAAACATATCAAGGTGGTGGCCACGATCATGCAGCAGGATTCCATGTAGACGATATCAATCTAACAAAAGCAGGGGAAGAACCAAATGCAGGTAATAAAGATGAATAAAATGAAATTAAGTTCGGATAGACAATATATTAAAAATAAAATCTGTAAGTATGTTGATTTATTTTTTGATGATTTATCGTCTTTAAATGATAAGGTTTTAGAACAACATAACATAATAAAAAATATTGAGTTTGAAAAAACAAAATTAGCCAGAGCTTATGCGATAAAATTAGGTATAGTAATTACTCGTAAGAAGTTTAAAAAACTTATCGCTAACCAGAGGATTGATGACTAATGGGAACTATAAAAGCAATAACAAACATTAGGATTTATGGATTAGATTTCTATTATGATGATGTTCATAAAAAAGTAGGATTTCCAACTTTTTATAATGAAAAAACTCATTCATTAGATTATAGAGTTGGTCATCAACAATGGATAGATGAATCAGAAGCTAAAGCAATTGTGCTGAGAATAATAGAATTAAGACCTCTCACAAACCAAGAGGTGCATGAAGAATGAAAAATGAAGAAATACTTGTATTCAATCAACCAGAACTTTCGAAAGAGTGGCAATGTAATTTATTCGGAAGTGATGGGGCATTTTGTTATACACCAGAAGTGGGTAAAGTCCCTAATTTTGTAATTAGATGGTTTATGAATGTGTGTTTGGGTTGTAAATGGGTACGTACTGAACAAGAGGTAAATGATGAAACTAACACCAGAAAATAGGGAAGTCTATGCCAAAAAGCACTACAAAAGACCATATGCAGACCTTTGCAGTGACAGAAAGAAAATAGTAGACAACCTAATTCAACAAGCAGAATCATAGAAACATTTATACACTTAAAACTCCAGAAAGGAACATAAGTATGATAAATCGACACAGACCACACAGGATTCGAAGGAAGAATAAAACATTTGAAGACGAAGTTGAAGACGAATCGGAAGATTCAATCGAAGAAGAAGAATAGTATAAGTCCTAAAAAGTCCGGAGCAAAGACAAAAACCGAGGTAAGAATGGTATTGAACATACAACTAAAAGAAGTGCCAGTATCAGTAAATCATATATGGAAACACAGCAATCGTGGTGGATTTGTAAGAACATATCTAACTGCAGCAGGTAGAGAATTTAAAGACAGACTTGCACAACAAGTGCCGAAAGACTTCGTGCCATTGGATGAGCCACTCAGAGTGATTCTTATTCTAACCTTCCCAGATAAGCGAAAAAGGGACATCGACAACTATTGCAAAGGGATCCTTGATGCACTAAAAGGCAGAGCATATACAGACGATTCTATTATTCAAGAAATGTTCGTAAAGAAACGATACGAAAAGAATAAGCCCAATATTGAAATCATTGTAGAAACAATGGAAGGCGATTAAAACGGACCCTGATATACACTTAAATAACGTGATAGATGAATGCAAAAAACTACAAGAACAAAGAGGAATCGATAAACAAGAACTTTTAAATGTTTACCAAGCAGCACAAAAGCAGTACGAAGATGAAATCCAAATAACTTTAATACCAGCAGACTATCGAGACATGTACTATAAACGTGCCAGAGAGATAGGATTGAGCGCAATGAGAGATTATGCCTGGTTTGAAGGGACTCCAAAGTACATAGAATGAAAATCAAAATATTTATAGAGCCAATACCAGCAGAAGAACTACACCCCAAATTCTGTAGGTGTGAAGCTTGTGAAGCAAGAAGAGAGGCAACAGGACAATGAATGAAGAAGCAAGACAAGAAAGAAGGGCACTGGCATATCACATGGCTCGAAAAGGATTCGGATCATTGTATATCGCCAAACAATTGGGAATATCAGACAGACAAGTAAGAAAAGACATTGTGATTATAAGAGCTCAAAACGGAAAGAGTCTTAAAAAAGATGATTACCTCAAAAGGATAGGAGATTACAACTATAACCAGAATGAACGAGTTAAGAAACTTTGGGGGATTGCTTTAGATAAAGATGAAAAGAAAAGTAACATATTGAAAGCACTATCAGACTTAAGGTCAGAAGACGACCAATCCATCAAGAAGGACCAAATCGTGGGATTACTACCCAAGGAACAAAGTCCATTAACAATCGAAAGCAACACAAACGATGATGGAATCAGCAACATCCAGATAAATATCATCCAACAACAGGAAGAGCAAATACAAGAAAAAGTACAAGTAATTGAACAAAAGCCCGAAATAATGAACAAAAAGCCAAAGAAATGAAATAGCAGCACTTGAAATGAAATGACAGTCAACTGGACCCAATCAGCAAAGCAGGCAATAGCATACAACGTGCTTCAAGATAAAATACACACTGAGATATTCTACGGTGGCGGTGCAGGTGGAGGCAAAACATACCTTGGTTGTGCATGGCTTTTATTATCATGCATGAAATACCAAGGAAGCAGATGGCTCATGGGAAGGGCTGTACTGAAGAACTTAAAACAAACAACACTTCTAACATTCTTCGATATATGTAAAGATTGGGGACTAAGACCTAAAAGAGACTACAACTACAATGAGAATGCAGGAAGCATCAAGTTCTCAAATGGAAGTGAAATCTATCTGAAGGACTTGGCATATTATCCAGCAGACCCAGAATATGATAGTTTAGGATCAACAGAATATACCGGAGCATTCATAGATGAAGCATCCCAAATCAAGAGCAAAGCCAAGAACATAGTCATGTCCAGGCTAAGATATAAGCTGGACCAATTCGGACTGGTACCTAAAACACTGATAGCAAGTAACCCAAGTAAGAACTTTCTATACAAAGAATTCTACAGACCATGGAAAGATGGCACTATAGAGCCATATCGAACCTTTATCCCCAGCTTGGTAGGAGACAACCCATTCATAAGTAAGCACTATGTTGACAACTTACACAAGCTTGACCCCATCAGTAAGCAGAGACTTTTATATGGAAACTTTGATTATGATGATGATCCAGCCAAATTATACGATTATGATGACATTCTGGACTTATTCACAAACACCCCAGAAGATAGGGAAGGTAAGTATCTGATATGTGACGTAGCCCGAAAAGGGAAGGACCTCACAACAGTTGGATATTGGGAAGGGATGCTACTAAGAGGAATATGGGCATACCAATTCAAGAACCAAAAAACAAAATTCAGTGGAGTTAAAACAATCAACGAATACCCAATCACTGCAACAGTTAAGATATTGAGACAATGGCAAGAGAAACTACACGTAAGGATGAGCCATACTTTAATCGATGAAGATGGAGTAGGTGGTGGAGTGGTTGACGGACTACCAGGAAGCAGAGGATTCATCAACAATAGTACAGCAATACAGACAGGAGCAGCAAAAGCAAACTATGAGAACTTGAAAAGCCAGTGCCACTTTTTACTTGCAGATTACACCAAGGCAGGAAGAATCGGTATACGAACATCAAACGTGCAATTTCAAGAAGCAATAATTGAAGAGCTCGAACAAATCAAACAAAAGAACATAGATAAAGATGGAAGACTGGGAATTGTCAGCAAAGACATGATCAAGGAAAACATTGGAAGAAGCCCAGACTTTTCAGACATGCTGATGATGCGGATGCTATACGAACTGGCACCAAGAAGAGTAAACATATTGAGGGACCCTGACAACTTGATGGGCCTGCAATAAGCAAAAGACAACATTTAAATATTAATCAAACTAATGTAAGACAGGAGGCGCCACTATGAGAATACCATTCACTAACTTAAATCTAAATTTAAAGAAGGCAAATAACAATAAAATAGAAGTAGATAAATCTGTGTTCGAAGAATTTATCAGCACAGATGCCAGGTTCAATGGGAAAAGACCGAAACTCAATCCCCAAGAATCTCTGGGAGATGATCAAGTTCTAATCCCATATACTCCATTGCCAATGGATATCATCTACGATGCAGCACGATACAGTGACGTATTAAGAACAATCCACCAGAATATAAGAAAGGAAATATTCAGGAAAGGATACGAAATCAAAGAAGTATTCGCAAGCAAATGTGAAGACTGCCTTAAGGAGTTCGACCAACCAGTGGACGAATGTGACGAATGTGGTAGCACCAATATCAAAGAGCCAGACGTTAATCAAAAGAAACTCTTAGTAGAATTCTGTAAAGAAGTAAACGATAACGGTCAAGACTTAATCCAAGTATCAGAAGGAATCAATGACGACCTTGAAACAATCGACAACGCATACATGCTCATGATTAAAGATTATTACTGGGACAAAGATGGAAACAAAGTAGGCGAAGTTCCAGTAGAACTAATCCGATGCGACCCCCGATTTATGTACATCATGGCAGACAAGATGGGTAGACCTGCAAAGAACCAATCAGGCGATGACCTAAAAGTCTGCTTTGAACACAGAGATATCTTATTAACAAACAAGGAAGACAAATGTCCGAAATGTGGTAAACAAGTATTCCCAGCAAACTACAGAACCCAGAACCCAGACGATTCATATATGTATTATAACAAGAACGAAGTCACGCTTAAAGCAAAATACAACCCAAGCTTAACATACGGATTCTCAGTCATTTATTCAATATGGATGAAAGTAGTAACTCTCATGAATATGGACTTGTACATGAAAACATACTACACCAAACAAAGACCACCAAGAGGACTTTTATTCGTAAACACACCAAACATGGACAGCCTCACTAAAGCATGGAACTGGATGCTTGACGAATTCAAAAAGAACCCACACCAAATCCCACCGATCGCAATCGAACAGACTGCAGGAAGTAAAGGGAACCTTGTCAATTTTGTAGACATGATGAAAGGATTGGATGAGATGCAGTACATAGAATGCAGGAACGAAATGCGAAGACAAATCGGAGCAGTGTACGGAGTAATGCCAATCTTCCAGGGAGATATATCAACAAGTGGTGGACTTAACAATGAAGGACTTCAAATCACAGTAACCAATAGAGCGATCATAGATGGCCAAGGAGTATACAATGATGGCTTCTATCCATGGATATGCAAACAGCTCGAAGTAACAGATTATAAAATATGGCTACCACCAAATGAAGAAGAAGACTTGGTACATAACGAAGAACTATTCGCCAAGAAAATCGATAACGCAAAAAAGATGCAAGAGATGGGATTCGATGTATTACTGAATGAAGAAGGAGACTTTGAGTTCGACCCATTAGATGAACCAGTAGAAGCACCAGACCCAATGGGTGGAATGGGAGGATTACCAGGACAACAACCAGAGGATCCAACTGCAGAAGACCCAAACCAAGATGAACCAAGAGCCGATGGAGAACCAGACACAGCATCAGCAGCACAAAACAATGACTTAGGTGGAGAACCACCAGTTGCAAGTATGACCAAGGCAATTAAAAAAGGCAAAGTATCTGTAAGGAAACCACTAAAGAAGGGCAAAGTCTATCTCGCACCAGGTCAACAAGCACCAGAAGGAACAAATGTCCAACAAGGACCAAAGGGTGGCAAGTATTATGAAGAAGAAGCAGGTGGACAAGCACAACAACAAACACCATCAGGCAACACATCTTCGGAATCAAATGAAAAACACAGTGCAGCAATACATGAGTATGGACAAGGAATGTTCAACTCAAAAGTAGGAGGATACGTAGTCATAAATAGTTTTTTGAGAACTGGTAACATTCCAAAATATGCTCAAGACAGCACAAGCAACGAAAAAGTTCAGAGTATAGCAAATGACCTATCATCAGCAATTCAAGATTCTAAATTAGAACAAGACATGACACTATTCAGAGGAATGTTAAATACCTATAAGGATGCAAAAGTGGGGGATATTTTGGAAGACAAGGCATTTATTAGCACAACATCAGATAAGAAGACGGCTGGCAAATTTAATGAAATTCTCAATAGAGGGGACGTGTCTGTGATTCTTGAGATTAAAGCCAAACAAGGAGACCCAGTTCTAAAGAATCCAGATCCACAAGAAAAAGAATTTTTATTCGATAAGGATACGAAATTTTATGTGGACAAGGTAACAAACAGAGGTGGAGTAAAACACATCTTTATAACGGCACAAGAATAAAATGATAAAAAAACTAATCCTCAAAGATATCGAGCCAATGAGGGAAGGTGCGTTTTTATCTACACCAGAAATTAATGGCAGAATTGAAAAGATTATTGTGAAATATGCAGAACCATCAGCAGAAGAAGCAACACTTGAGATAGAGACAGAATACAAAGAGAACCTTGTATCAATCACAGGCAGTAAAGATGGAATCTGGTACCCAAGGAACTGGAACGTATCAACCCAAATGTACCAGGGCATAACCGTAGCAAGTGAAGGCCAGAACACAATGAACACCGAAAGGTGGGCAATTGAAGGATCGCTTAATATCAATTACATATCCAGTCAAATGACAGATGTCATAACAGAACTAATCATCATATATGAAGATGGAATCCCAGCGCTAATCACCGAGGCGCCAGAAATCGAAGACGAAATAGAAGAGATTCAGGAAGAATTCGAAAAGAACATAAAGAAAGAAGCTGGAATGGTTTCCACTGGAACTGTAGGGGTCAATAACCCAATGCACAGTCCAAAAAAGAAACGAAGAGAATACTACCTCAAAGGTATGTACGACATAGTCAAATCAGAAATGGATCCAAACTTCAAGAAAGACGTTGGAAATAAACCAATCGATGCAAAAAGTCTAAGAGAATTTATAGAACAGGCAATGTTTAATAGAAATTTCAAAGGAATGAACAAAAGCATCAGTGAACAAATCAAAGACTACATTCTAAGAGCAACCGTAAAGAAATATGGCAACCAAAGAATAACAGGATACATTGAACGGAAAGCCAAGAAGGAAGCATACACAGGACAATTTAATAACATAATGAGGACTGAGAATCAAGCTATGAAGAACAAAGTCCGAGAATGGGCCTATGACCAAACAGACCCAGAAAAGGATAAAATCTACAAATGGATAGGACCAAAGGATCATAGAACAACACCAATCTGTGAAAGAATAACAAAACGAGCACAGAAAGGAGTTACCATGGACCAACTCAAAGTAGTAATCCAGCAAGAAGTAGACAGAGCCAAAGCAAATGATGAACTACCACAGAACTTCGAAGCGAGAGACTGGACACCACACTTCAGATGCAGACACACATTTGTGAGGATGATGTAAATGCCACGAATGCCATATCCCATCGATGGGAATGTATATGACTCAAACGGAGACGCATACGCAGGCGCCCAAGTCATAATTTATAATTTAACACTAAATGATTCTATCAAGACCACAACAAATTCAAGTGGTTATTATTTCTTAGATCGTGCCAATGCAACCAAAGAATGGTCAAACAATGAAGTTATTGTTATAAGAGCGTTTGTGGATGGAAAGTATATCAGACTAAAAGAAGAACGAACAACCATGACAGGCAGTGCAATAGAGCAAGATTTAACAATGAACCTTCAAGCTCCAGACCAAGAACTAACAATACCAATCCCTCAGATTGAATTAAAAGAGCACGATGCAATAGCAAAAGCAAAAAGAGTTATAAATGTTGATGAAGATGGAAATGATTATAATGAAGATAACCCAATACCTGTATCTTCGGTTACTCATATAGCAACAGACATTGAAGGAAAAGGTTTATTGACATTAGGTACCACTGCGGTTGAAGTTGATTTTTCTGGAATAACTGAAACTATAAGCATCCAATCTGCTACAACTAATACTGGTTTAATCTATATAGGAAAATCTGACGTTACTAATTTAGGAGCAAACGCTATACATGTACTTGATGTAGGTGCAACATTTATAATAGATTACAAAGATACAACTAACGCCATATATGTAGTTTCAGATACAGTAGATCAGAAATATATAGCAGGTGCAGCTAAGTGATAAGAGTTACAACAGGAATAACTAAAAGCGTACTTGAAGCAACATATCTCAGACTTGACGGTTCTAATTCTCCAATGACTGGCGATTTAAATATGGGTACTAATGCAATTACAAATGTAACTAATTTAACATTAAATGGAACTATAGATTTAGGAACAAATACAATTACTGACGGTTCAATGTCTGGTAACTGGGATTTTGGTTCTGGGAATTTAACAACAACAGGAACTCTCGGAGCTGGTGAAACAACAATCACCTTAGCAAATACGAATATGACCGTTAAGGAGTATGGTTTCTTTGGTGGTGGATTTAATATGCCAGAGATTAAAGGAAGTACGGGAGCCGTTTCTTTATATGGATTAAATTATTTAAGAGGAAAAACAGGAACAGTAGACCCTGGATACGTATTTTATGATGAAGATAGCGATGGAGGAGGAACTGTGGCTACTTGTGTTATGCAATATAGTGGAAATGATGATACTTTGAATTTCCATAGTATGGACACTATTGCTATTGACGGGAATTTAACAACAACAGGAACAGTAACTTGGAACGGAGGAAGTAGTACAGCAACCAACTCACATATATCAGATAACACCCAAGCCCACTCAGATTATATGCTTAACACAGGAGATACTTCTACAGGGGATTATGATTTTGGAAGTGGAGATTTAACAACAACAGGCGAAGGAAAATTTGCAAAAGTAAATGTAGGTCTTGGATTAACTAACCCTGCAGGAGAAATGAGAGTTAGGTCACAAGTTGGAAGTGGGCCAAGCACTCAAGGTGGAAGTTTAATTATGGAATCGCCAGGGCCAACAGGTCAAACAAAAGTAGGATATATCTGGCTTGGTTTTGATAGCAAATACAATTTCACAGATGTACCTCCAAGTTTAGGTGCTTCGGCTTCAACAGGACAATTTATTATTGATACAACAGATGGTTCTTTTAGTGGAGCAGATAAATTATTTCAAATAGATGCAAACGGTAATTATTCTTCTGAACAAGCACCTGGTGGGTCGGGAGGTAATGACGGAGTAGATTTTTCTTTTGCTGGTAATCAAGGCGGTGGCAATGGTGCAGGCGGTGGTGGAGCAGTAACTGCTTATGATGGAGGAGATTTCACTTGGGCAGGTGGAGCAGGTGGAAGTGGTAATCCTCCACTTGTTGATGTTAATGGTGGAGATGGTGGTAATGCTATTATTAATGGAGGAGCAAAGGGACTTAAATTTGCTGGAGGAGTTGATGGTGTTGACGGATTTGTATTAATTGGTTCGGCAGATACTCAATCAACTTTATTTGGATATGGTTCTCCTTTGAGTATTGATTCTGATGGAGATTTAACAACAACAGGAACAGGAACTTTTGGAAGTTTACTTGTTGATAAAATATATATTAATGATGATGATATTTATACAGCTAACGCAGCAGCAAACTTAGATGCAGATGATATTAATATCACTACAGGTAATGGTGGAGAAAGTAGTCCTGGCGGTAGTGCTTATGATGGTGGAGATGTTAATATTACATCAGGTAACGGTGGAACAGTAGGTCCAGGTCTTGCAGGTAACATTAATTTATTAACAGGAACAGGTGATACTTGCGGTGCTATTACTATAAAAACAGGTGCTGGTGGAGCTACTGCTGGTAACATAACTATACAATCACAAAATTCTGCAACAAACGATTTAGGAGAAGTCCATATTAAAGGAACAGTTTATGGGGGTGATGCAGGTGTATTATATTTACAAGAAGATGGTGGGGGAACAGTCATTGGTGATAATGGAGCACACGCAGGAATAAAAGTATATGTTCAAGGTGATACTGGTGGAGTTGTTGATAGTCCTTCAGTATGTCAATTTATAGCAAGCACAGCACGTGGAGGTGGCGCATCTGCTGATGGTGGAGATACAATATTTGAAGCTACAGGTGGAGGAATTGCAACAGAAGGTAATTATGATGGTGGTGATGGAGGAGATATAATCTTTAATCCAGGTATTGCTGGTATTCCTTTTGGTACTGGTTCTGCGGGAAGTATTGGTAATATTTTACTTAATGGACAAGTAATTGGTTCAACTAATATATCAGTAGGAACATCATCTCCTTCCGCAGGATTTAGAGGAACAGGAGATATTTATGCAACAAGTGGAATTAAAGCTATGGAAGGTTTATATTCAGAAGCAGTTGCTTTTGGTGCAGGATTAGAGGTAGGGGATAATGCTTTAGTAACTACTTATACAAATGCATCGAATGGCGATGCCTCATTAGTAGCATCTACACAAACACTTACAGATTCTCATGCAAGTTTTACTTCTGCTTATATAGGACAGTTTATTAAAATTATCAGTTCAACTCCAAGTTTTACAGGTGCAACAGGAGAGATAGTAGCAGTACCAAGTGGGACAACTATTGTAATAAGTTTCGCTACAGCAGGTGGAACTGCAGTTTCTGACTCATCAGCTATGAGTTTTATTATCTATCCTCAACCTAATTTCTTTGTTGGTGATAATGGAGATATTCATGCTAGTGTGGGAGAAAATCAAGATGCGTCATTTAAAATAAACTCACCTTATGGCGCTAATGACCATTCAATACATGCAGTTGTAACAGCAGGAATTAATGGACATTGTGGATTTGATATGGATATAGACGCACATACTTATGGTGGCGTATCAGGATATTGTCTTAATTATGATGCTACAGCTTATGTAGCTGGAATAACTGGACAAGGCATTAATATGATTATTAATAATTCAGGTGCAACTGGTGGAGATTTACATGGAATAGATGTAGCTGTAACTGATACGGCAAATACTGATATGGAAACAGTAGCAGTGGGTTCAGGACCAGGTGTAGATGTAATTCATCAACATTTAGGTACAGCAGCAGCAATAGTTTCAGCGTTTACTTACGATTTAAGTACAACAACATATACAGATGTTACTACAGCTTTTGGTTCAACAGGAACAAATGTTCAGATGTTTACTGGAGATAATGATGAAGTTTTAATAGGTTCATTAACAAAATTTGACCAAGTTAATGTAATATTATCTGTAAATTCAAGTACAACAATAGCTCCAACATTTGAATATGTGATAGAAGATGATAGTTGGACAACATTCACACCATCAGATGATACTGCAGGATTACAGAATAGTGGAACTATGAGGTTTGATAGTGATAATTTAACTTCTTGGGCTATGAAAACAGTAAACGAAGTAACAGGTGGCGCAGTTGCAGGAAGTACAGATTATTATTGGATTAAAATAACAAGAACAAGAAATAATGTTGCTACACCTCCAACTGAAAGTACAATAAAAGTTACAACTACAGGTACGTTCCATACTTGGGATAAAGAGGGTAGATTAGGTATTAAAACATTTAATCAAGCAGCAGAACCAACAACAACAGATTTACCAGCTGATTTGTTTTGTTTCTGGACTGATACAGATGATAGTAAATTATATATTTGTTACAATCATGGTGGAACAATTAAGACCACTGAAATGACATAAACGAGGCAAGAAAAATGAAAAGACTAAACATGAATCTAGAATTGAACAAAGAAGTATCAGAACAATTAGCAAAAGAAAAAGAAATACATAAAGACGCAATAACAGAACCAGTAGAACTTGCAAAAATATGGATAAAGAAAGCTATCCAAAACGCATGTGTTAAACCAAAACTTGGACAGAATGGACTACAACCTACAGTGAATCCTTCAATGGAAGAGCATGGTAAGTTCGTCAAGGTAAGTAACTGTTTAATGAGTGCAAAAGATGGTATAGCTGTAATTGAAGATGATACTTTTAAATGGCTAAAATCAAAATATGAAGAAGCACAATTGCCAATGCAATCAGGTATTTCAGATATACTTATTGCAATACGAAACAAAATAAATGAAGCAGAAGTAGATAAAAAATAATAAATGAAACAATTTATCGAACTTGAAAGAGACTTGAAGTCAAATGAGGAGTTTAGAGAACTCGCAATGGACATAGCTCAAACTATATTCACGAAGAGTCAAGAGAACCTTATTGAACCAATGCCATGGGGAGACAAAAACAATCCCCAGAAACGACATCCAAAACCAACAAAAATAACCGATCAGAGTTTAATTCTATTAAGTGGAGTCCCACCTTACTGGGAAAGTGGAACAGTTCTGGCTATACGATATGACGCAATACATTCTTCATGGGTAGAATACGGAACACCACCACACGCAGTAAGCGAAAAAGGCGTACAATCAATCCAGCAATGGGTAAAAAGAAAACTTGGCAAACGAGGAGAAAAAGAATCTCGGAGATTTGCAGACAGGATAGCATGGAAAATCAGAAAATACGGAATGGACCCTCATCCCTTTGTAAGACCGGCAGTAGATGCAACAGCACAGCAATTCAAGATGGTCAAAATCACAATGGAATAACCAAATATTTAAATATTAGATTACATGGGATAAGAAAGGAGGCAAACAATATAATGAAGGGAGATGGAAATGGGAACTTAACCATACCAGGTTGGTTCTTAGCAGTGATAATAATCGGAATAACAGTGATAAGCTCGGTGGCATCCGTTGTCGCAGTAGGAACGACATTAAAAAACAATGTAGATTCCCTGCAAAAAGAGTGGGACATAGCAGGACCACTCCACACAGAAACCATAAAAGAAATGAAGGATGACCTTCAACAATGTGAAACAACAGATGTGATGATCATAACCAAGCTGGAAAACATCGAGAAAAAAATAGACCAACTTGATGAGAAACTTGAAAGATTACAGGGTGCAAAATGAACTTCTTAAACGAAATAATAAAAACAGGAAAACCAAAACAATTCCCAAAAGACGAAATTCTCAACGAAGATGACAGACTGGTAAGAAGCTGGATGTCCGTAGAAATCAAAGACAAGCAGGGAGACATCATACCGGTGTCTGCAATCAAGAAAGTCCTGAACACATGGTTCAAAAGAGGAGCAACAATGATTGACCAGCACACCAACAGACCAATAGGGAAAGGACTGAACTGGCAAGAGAAAGAACACCCAGCAACAGGCAAACAAGGAATCGTTCTGGATTATCAAGTATTCAAAGATTACAGTATCGATGACAATGTCTGGAATGAAATCAAAGATGGAAAGCGAACCGGACTAAGTATCGGTGGTAGATCCTTATCAGCTCCAACAATGAAAAAGGATGGAGACACAGGAGAGATGGGTAAATATCATAAAGCAATCGAACTGTACGAAGTCAGTCCAGTAGATGCACCAGCAAACCAACTATCCAACACAATCTCACTTAATTATATGGCTAAATCACTAAAAGAAGAAGACTCTGAGAAGCTCCTTAAAGATTTACAAAAAGGATATTCAGGAGAAATCGAGAAGCCATTCGCAGGATTTGAAAACTTCGAAGCGTGCACATTAGCACAAAAAGAGAAGGGCCACAATGAAGATGCAGCAACAAGAATCTGTGGATTCATTATGCACAAAACAGAGAAGAAATTCATGAAGCCAAAGGATCAAGAATCTAATGAAGAAGAAGTTCAGAAGGAAGTCGGTCCAGGAGGACATGTCCCAGACAAGACAGGACCACATGGTGCTGGAGAAGGTCCAGGAGAAGGAAAAGCAGATGGCAGTGGATTAATTGAAGAGAAGAAAATCAAAAAAGAGATGGTACCAGGAGGAATTGCCGAAGGCAAAACTATCAAGGACCTCGAAACCAAATACAAATCAACCGAAGACGAGATAACAACACTACTCGCCCAAGGAATAAAAGTAGAACGAGAACATACAGATGATGACAAGGTAGCACAAGAGATTGCCATGGACCATCTTTGGGAAGACAAGGAATACTATACTAAGCTCAAATCAATTGAGAAAGCAGACATTAAGAAATGTCACATTAGAAAAGCAGATATTAAGAAGGAATGGGCAATAGATTTTTTAAAAGATATTGACGAATCATTCGAAGAAAAAGGAGGATACAAGATGTCCAAAAACAAAAGAACAAAATACACTTATACCAACAAGGGATGGCCTGACGAGTTTGTCAAGTCCGTCAACTAAATGCCGAAATCAGCAACAATAGAGAAAGGTAAGACTTATCTTGCACCAGGACAAACAGCACCTCAAGGAGCCAAAGTCCAGCAAGGAGCTCGTGGTGGAAAATACTACGAAGAAGGAGCTGGTGGAAAAGAATCAACACCAAAAGAGAAGCCTGAAGCGAAGACAGAAGCAAAACCAAAAAGGAATGAGAAGGCTCCACCAGGCAAAATCAGCTTTAATAAACTTAATCGATTATTTGATGAAGGCAAACTCTCAGAAGAAGAATTTAAATTATTAAGCTCAGGAGAGAATGTACATCATAACGAAAAAGACACTCAATCTGAAGGATCCAAAGAAAGCCCAAAAAGCTGGGGATACGATGAAGGAAGCAAGACCGAATCCGAAGACTTCAATGGAGACAAAGTCG
>Ga0075116_10000573_pt1 | contig 17185 bp, 41 predicted proteins | sample AntAceMetag02UKC_FD_69786 | JGI IMG/M metagenome (GOLD analysis project Ga0075116, IMG submission 69786) | Saline lake microbial communities from Ace Lake, Antarctica- Antarctic Ace Lake Metagenome 02UKC | ecosystem: Environmental > Aquatic > Non-marine Saline and Alkaline > Saline | place...
AGATGTTGCAGCTGTTGGAGCAGAGAATGATATTTTAGATGGTTTGGATTCTTCTTTTGCAGGATTACAAACGTCCACACCGAAAAAGAAAACGACGAAGAAAACAACAAAGAAAAAAGATACTCCACAGATTTTTGATGTAGAAATGGGTATTGTTACAGATAAGAAAATCATATCTCATGTCAAACATCTTTATCAATCAACACGCAGAAGTATGCACCAGTCCAACAGTTTATCTGTACAAACAGTTTACTCTGTAACTATCAAGACAGTAAAAAATGCTTTTGATAGTCATGGAGCAAAGATGAAAAATATTTGGCAGTTGTGGCATGGTACAAAAGCAAGTAACCTTTTGTCTATTATGAGACAAGGTTTGATTATACCACCGTCAAGCTCTGGACATGTAACAGGTCGTATGTATTCAGATGGTGTTTATTTTTCTGATATTAGTACTAAAGCATTAAATTATGCCACTAATTATTGGGGAGGTGGGGGTAGTACTGATAAAACATTTATGTTCTTAGCAGATGTTGCGATGGGAAAATATCATATAGCTAAAGATTCATGGACTAATTATCCTGTCTCTGGTTCAGATAGCACTTGGGCTAAAGGTAGAGACAAGGGAGGTGTTAATAGTGGCGTAATAAATGATGAAATGATAGTATATCGTACCGATCAGTGTAATTTGGTTTACCTTGTCGAATTTGTACCAAGGAATCAGCTTAGGAAATAAATTCCAGACAAGTGTTTTTTGTTTTAGTAGAATGTAAATAATAATATTAATTTTTCGGCGAAATAGAATGACATATACAGAAACTTACAAAATAAAAGTAACAACTTATATAAGAATTAAGTATGATGATGGAGCAAGAGATGGAATTCTTATTGAGAATGAAAAGGATAGTGATTATGTGAAAGTGTTTTTTCCTGTAGAGATGACAATAGAAGTAATTACTAGAGATATGATTTATAAAGCAGGGAAAATGATGGAAATTAATTTTAATAATTCTGGTTTGTGGGAATAATAAAATCCAGATGAATAAAAATTAGTTTGTATGAAATGTTGAAGTAAATAATAATCTTTCGGAGAAAATCATGAATGTGAGAAAAATAGAAATATATATAAATCTTTGTGATAGTAGGCGTAGATTCCAAGTTGTAGATGATGATAGCTTTAGTAAGGACATTAAATGTGCCTATGATCTTACTAAAAATTGTTCTCCTGAATGTGCAACATGTAGGATATGGGGATCTTCCAAGAAAGCGTCATGCGACAGGGTAGGAGAGGGTTTTGATATAGGCTCTCTTGAATAATTCCAGACAAGTGGTTTTTCAATAGTATGGTATAGTGAAGTATAAAAACTAATAATATTAAATAATGGAGAAACGAAAAATGTGTACAGTATTAGCAGCAACATCAATTTTAGAAATTCTTCAAGAAGGAATGAAGAATGGAGAGGTTTTTACCTCTTTTGATATCACTGTTGGAGCAAGGGCCGTAGTCTCTGATAAGGTCTTTCACAGTGATGTTAGACGTATCGTTAATGGAGAATTTGATAATGGCGAAATGGCTAGCTATAATAGAGAGCTTTGTTCTCTTAATATTCCTTCAAGCCCCCAAGCTTTTGTCTTTTTCCCTGATGGAAAATTGGCAACTGACCATCCTCTCGTATCAGACAGCACCGACCCTAATGATGGTACGGATGATGGTACGGATGGCACTGTATCGGTTGTCCTCGATGATGATGAGTATAAGCTCACCAAAGATGGACGTGTCAACATTCCTAAGAAACTTTTCAGCCAGATCGTGCCTAGTGCGGGTAGTTACGATGTGCTTGTGAACGGCAGTTTGAAAAGTGTTGCACCGAACAAAGACGGACGTGTAAGGCTCTGCCTTATACGAATCGGTATCAATGACAGCAAAGTTAAACTTTCAGTCGATACCACAAACAATACTATCAATCTTGAAACTATTTAATAGTTTCGACTAATTCCTACTGATAAGGGCAAGTTAATAGCTTGCCCTTATAATTCCAGACAAGTGATTTTCTATTTTGGTATAGTGTTAATGTTATTTTATATTGGAGAAATAAGATGAATAGAAATATGTTATATGTAGAATATCCTTTGGCAAGGTCATTATTTGAAGCTATTGAGTGTCTGGAAAATGGAGGAAGTGTCTGGCAGGAAATATCAGATGATTTTCCTGATTGTGCAGGATTTGATACTTCCGAAGATTTAGCAGATAATTTTCCTGATGATGAAATTGAGGAGTATGATTTGATTCATCTTGTTCCTAAGGGGTTGGAATCAATTCCAGCAAGACCTTTCGTAATAGAAGAAACGGTCTGGGCAACAGAAAGATTCTTCATTACAAATGATTTATATATGCACAAGGGAGACTCTTATAAGATAGTCGAAATTAGTGATGATGGTAAGAGTATCAAACTTGATGTTCCTAAAAATGAACAAAAGGACACGATGTGGCCTGCTGATAAATTTTGCAGATGTGTACTTCCTGTAGATAAGAAAAAAGTCTATGCTCTGGCTGATATGACAAGTAGTAGTGTAGGATATGATTTGGACAATGTTTATGAAGATTTGAGTTTCCTCAAGGAAGAGTGTGATGGAGATACTGTTTGGTCTGATAGTTATCAAAATGAAGATGAATTCATAGATTATATGAAATCATTGGGACATAGTGTATCAGGAATAAATTGGGATATTGTAGGATATGGTAGAGAAACAGGAGAATTAGTCTATGCGATTCAGCAATGTTTCTTGAGAACAAGATAATTTTTATTGATTTTATTTCTCCAACATGAGGAGCGTGGTTGATTCCATGCTCCTCACTCCATTTCCAGACAAGTGGTTTTTTATATTGGTAGATTATGATAAAAGAAATAAAAAAACTTAGAGAGCAAACAAATAAAGCAGAAGTTGCTTTGTATCAGGCAGTTATGGATTTAGGCAATCATATGAATAAGTGCAATTGTGATGATTTGCATTTTTCGAGTTCAGTTAGATATGATTTTGTTAATACTATTTCTCATCATGAGGTTCATACATTTTGTCTTAATTGTGGTGGATTTATTACTTTAACGGAGATATAAAAATGCCAGTAAAAGAAAATCCTACAAGAGATGTCAAATGCAGATGTGGTAAAACAACTACTGTTAATATTGAGCCTGCAATAGCATATTGCAAAACTACAAGATTTGTTTGTGAGTGTAAGAAAGTGGTTCATATTACAGATTATTGCAATGGCTGTATCACTTATATGTTTCCCTCTAAAGAGGTAGATGAAGCTTTTCTCAAAATGAGGGAAGAAGATGAGGAAAGAAAGAATAAAGATAGGAAGAGATGTACGGGTCGTATAGCAGATTTTTACACTTTTATAGATGAAATACCTGTTGGTACAAGACTTTCTACTATTGAAGATTGTAAAAAGTGCGATGGAATGAAAGGTTGTGGAGTATCACAGCATTGTTTAATAACAGAAAAACAGATACAAAGAAAATGTTTTAATCATTGTCCTAGATGTGATGCTGGTGAAAATGATATTGAGTGGGGAGAAAAAGATTGGTCTGATGAATCAGCTTGGCAAGACGCTGTTTGTAAGAAATGTGGGTGTATGTTTTCAGAAGTATATATTTATAGTTGTTCAGAAATTGATGCACCGATATAGTTTCCTAATGGATAATTCCAGACAAGTGATTTTTTGTTATTATAGGTTGTTAATAAGAAAAAAGAATAAGGTTGTAGTTCAACTGTCAGAATGATGGACTAGGCTCTGTTGAGAAGTCGCAATTTTCTATCCTAGTTACAAGATGTGGAATCGAGACCACCAATTCTTATTCTTTTACTAATTTATTTTTTGGAGAAAAAATGAGTAATTTAGCTTATATACAAACAGTTGAAGTAAAGAAAACCTATGCAGAAGAAATAGTTATAGATGTAAGAGTCTGGGATAATTTTACTGAGGGAGACTCTTATATAGGAGAAAAGGGACAAGTAGGAGATAGGGGAGTTGATGTAAAAGATGATATGTCTATTCTCCAGTATTGTAAAGATATTGGTTCTGATGATAGTGCTAGTATTTGTAGTGTAATAGATAGTATTCTCGAAAATAAAAAGGGTGTAGAAATCAATGGCACTTTTTATGAGTGGGACGAAATAAAACATATATTTCCAGACAACTGATTTTTTAATAGGGTAGAATATGGATGATAAAATTCTAAAAAATTTAATAGCTATCATAGAGAATTTTGATTTTCAGGTTATGTGGAATGCTGATTTTGGAAAATATTGTGTTCTTCGTCATATAGTCCATTATATTGATGGTGAAGCAATGGTTAATTTTAGAGATTTTAGAGCAAAACATATAGACTTATATAATTGTTCTATGGATGATTTTATATTTTTTCGGAAATCACAAATGACAGAAATATTAAAACATATAAAAAAGTGAGGGTATTAAAATGACTAATGGAACATTAAAAACAGTAGTAGGCGATGTTACTAATCCTCAAAGACTGACACCGAATGAGGTAGTAATTATACCTCATTGTTGTAATAATAAAGGTGTGATTGGTGCAGGAGTAGCTTTAGCACTTAAAAAGAAATGGCCAGAAGTAGAAAAAGAGTATATGTCTGGTTCTTTAGAGCTTGGTTCTGTTTCTTGTGCTGTATTAGATGATGGAGTAGTTGGCCCGAATCAGGAAAATCCTAAAGTAACAACTGTCATTTATAATATGATAGGTCAAGATGGAACTGTTTCTACTATTAATTCTAAACCTGTTAAGTATTGGGCTTTAGTAAAGGCAATGAAAATTATTGAGGGAAGATGTGAAAATATAAGAAATTGGAATTGGTTTCCTGGATGGAGTCCTAATCCTGTTATCCATTGTCCTAAATTTGGTTCTGATCTCGCTGGTGGCAATTTCGATTTCATATTAGAGTTAATAAGAGAAATATGGATAGAGAATGGTATAGATGTAGTCGTGTATGAGTTTGTACCTAAAATAAATGGAGAAAAAATGAGTAAACAAATTTGTAAAGTATTAATTAGGAATTTACATGGAGATCCACAAGTTATTGGATGGATCAATGAATCTGAGGTTGCCCCGATGTTAAGGCTTAATCAGCAATATAAGATTAAGGGGAAGCCGATGTTTATGGTTCAAGCTATTCCTTATCTCGATATTACTGATGCTGTTCAAATAGTTTTATCATCTGATGAGTTTGACAAGTAATTCCAGACAACTGATTTTTTAGTTATGTAGGTTGTTAATGATAATTTTTCTTGGAGATAAAAATGAGTAAAATGAAAATTGCTATTTTGTTTGAAGCCAACGGTTCTGGAGATACAATAAATAGAACTTGGGGAGAAGATATTATCGAATATAGTAAAACCGATGATATACAAAACATTCTTGATGAAGCAATAAATAAAACAAATGAAGCATTAGAGGAAGTCCAAACTTCTGATAGGGCTGTACACTCTTTTGTTTTAGAATTTTTGGGGAAATAATGAAAAAATTTGCGATAGTAGATAGTTTCGGAAAAATAGTAAGTGGCGATGATATTAAAGCTGAAAATGAGTTAGAAGCTCATAGGCTTATTAGAAAAGCAAATGAGGAAAAACTTGTTGAGTTGCCAAGTCTTATCATAATTGAGGTGGGTGGAGGTCTTATTCAGGACGTTTCAATACCCGATTCAGCAAATGTAGTTATTGAAGTGCATGATTTTGATGTTGATGGTGCTGATGAAGAACTCCATACAGATGCAGATAATAGACAATATAGAAAATCGGAGTGGGTCTAATGAAGTTGTCGGTTAATATAGATGAAAAAACAGCAGAAGTTAATTTTGGTTCTCTTACATTTGATTCTGGCAAAAAAATAATACTTGATAAAGGAGAAGTAGAAGAAGTAAGAGCACGTCTCAAATTAGCAAAGGCAGAGGGTAAGCTCTGTGCAACAGATTCTTTAGAACCTATCGCTCATGATAAAGAATTCTTTGTTACAGGAGCTTATGTAAAGGGAGTCAAGTTTGGGACAAAGAGCCTGTTAGTGGTAACAAGCATAGATTCTGATACATTTTGCGATGGAGCAGAATGCAATGATAGAGTAGAAAAAGAATACGGACTGTGATAATTCCAGACAAGTGGTTTTTTACTTGTGTATAAAGTGAAAGTAAGGTATAATTAAATTTTTGGAATTGGATAATTTTAATCTTGTATTTATATGTTGCAGTTTGCTTTATGGTAGAGCTTAGTAAAACTAATATATATAAAGAGAATAAGGAAAGAGTAGGACTTCGAGTCATTGCCTTAATTATTATAGGGTTGATCTGGTTACCTGCTGTTATCGCAAAGATTGTTCCTAATATGCTGGAAGATTGGGCATCTTAATTTTTGCAGAAAGAAGAGAATAATATACTACTATGAATATCATGTGGAAAATAGAAACAGTCTTGAAGGTTGATGGGACTAAGACAACAGTGAAGGTAGCCCCCACACAGGTATGGGAAGGTATAAACGTCTCAGATTCGATCCTGAACCATTTAAGAGGTACTTCAACAGCACATATAACCTATAATAACCAGATTTTCAAAGATATACCTATAAACTGGTATTTAATAGAGAATTAACTAATTCCAGACAAGTGATTTTTTAATAGGATAGATTATGATTATTAAACAAAAAATGGATACTAAGCCAGTAGTTATTGAAACTACAAAGTCTATGAAAAAAGATGTTGATATATTTTTTTATGAGGATAATGAGGAACAGGAACAGAAACAAATTATAACACTGAATATATATTATGAAGATAGAGATGGGGAAAATTGGTTAGACCATTTTACAGTTAATGAAGATGTAACTCAAATTGAGGATAGAGCAGATGTTGCAAGTGAAGTGCTTGACCATTTACACGAAGAAATATCACAACAATCGGAGATACAATCAGTCTGTGATACTGTTGATAGAATAGTAGATGAAACAATTAAGAGACTTAAGATTCAAGAGGTAAACTAATGGGAGAAAAAATAAGAGATAGAAAAACACTTATATACCTCAATGCAAAAGATTTAACTCAAGTAGAGATAGAAGCTCTTGGAGATATGGAGTTAGGTACTTGTGATAATTGTGGAGAGATAGATAGTTCAATGAGATTGAAGTGGATTGATGGTGAAGATTTTTATGATGATGCTCATTGTGTTGCTCTTGTAGCGAGTGGAATGTATTCGATTTGTGATAAATGTTATGAAAGACGAATAGTATATATATCATTATGCGGTAGTTGTGATAAATATTTTATAGTATCTGAAAAAGGAAATAAAGAATGTCCTAATTGCCATAGCGAGAATTTGGTTTATGGCTGTGTCGAAGAAATAGAATCAGGGACATTTGTAATTTATAATAAAATAAATGATTTGTATTGGAGTAATGAATATGGGTGGGTAAATAAAAAGAGCGCTACTATCTTTAAGAAAGAAGAGAAACAGACAATAGATTTACCTATTGATGGGGAAATTAAAGAAAATCAATAATTCCAGACAAATGAAAATTTGATTAGGTAGGTTATGAAGATACAAACATTTTCAGTTGTAGTCGGTGGTAAAAAATGTAATGCTCATTGTCCTTATTGTGTTTCTAAAATGACTGGGTTAGAAGATTGTTCAGAAACAGGATATATTAATGAGCGTAATTTTCACAAGGCCTGTCAGTTTGCAAAACAATCTGGAGTTAGTACTGTATTATTAACAGGTAAGGGAGAACCTACTCTTTATATGAATCAGATTGATAGGTACCTTAACATATTAGAACAGTATGATTTTCCTTTTATAGAGCTTCAAACAAATGGAATGGATTTGCCATTACATAATGAAGAGTTATTTAATTGGTATAATAAGGGTATGACTACTGTTTGTCTTTCTTGTGCTCACTGGTTGACAGATAGGAATAGAGAAATTTTTGGAGAGTTATTTGAACCTTTGGAGAAGAATATAAACCGCTTGCACCGAGCAGGACTTTCTGTGAGAGCAAGTTGTGTAATGTGTAAGGATTATATTGATAATGCATCATCAGTAGGGGCTTTTGCTTTGTGGTGTAAAGAACATAAAGTAGAACAATTCACTGCTCGTCCTGTCGGCATTGATGAAAATAGTGATAATGAGAAAATCAAAGAATGGGTTAGAGAACATTCTATATCTAAAATACAACAAAAAGAAGTAGAAACACTTTTTGAAAAGGTTGGTTTTCTTTTGTTGGAATTAGCTCATGGTGCTAAAGTATATGACTATTATGGACAAAATGTCTCTATAAATAGTTGTCTCACTCATAGTCCAGATCCTGATGATATTAGACAGTTGATATTTTCTCCTGATGGTCATTTAAGATATTCTTGGGTGTATGATGGTGCTATTATAATCTAATTCCAGACAAATGGTTTTATGTTTATGTAGGTTGTTAATTAAACTTTCGGAGTAAATATGGGAACTAATTTTTACATAAAAGGATATGAACATCAAGGGAATGAAGCCCATACAGACCCACAATGGCATATAGGTAAAAGAAGTGCTGCTGGGCTTTTTTGTTATGATTGTGGTATATCTCTTTGTAAGGGAAAAGTACATTCTGGCGATGAATTTCACACCGCTTGCCCTAAATGTGGCAAAACTCCCACAAAGGAAACTTTGCTAGAAAGCTCTGGTGGTCTGGAGTTAGGTTTTAATTCAGATGATACAAAGATAAAAGAGGGTGTAGCAACTGCTAGCTCTTTCACTTTTGCTATGTCTAGGCTTAAAGTACCTATAAGGGTTCTTGATTCATTTGCAAAATATCCTAACGATGCAAAAGTTATAGTAGATGAATATGGTAGGGAATTTAATTATGGGGAATTTTGGAGGTTGTTAAAACCGATACCAAAGGTCTTACAATTTACACACATGGTAGGCAAGGAGTTTTGTTAATTCCAGACAAGTGATTTTTTGATAGGGTAGATTATGAAAATCTTTACTAAACAAAATATCACCATTTTGATTATTACTTTTATTATTGCAATAATTCCTTGTTGTATAGGATTAAAGAGAGGAAAACAAATAAAATTACAAAAAGAGTATATAATAGTATTGGAGAAAAAATTAAATGGCTAAACAAAAGAATTTTTTATGTAAGTTTAATGTTACGAACTGTGATACTGAAATAAATTTTTTCTATATCGATCAGGGGAAGAATGAAGAAGAAGTTATTGAAAAAAACGAAGTAGAACACGATGCTTGCGGTCTTGATACCGAAGAATCTCCTGTTGGTGGTTGTATTGGTGAAAAATGCACAGAACTTTGTAATGTTTATCCTATCACCGAATCACAGAAGAAATTTTTGAACAGTGTGGGTATCTTCTAATTCCAGACAAGTGGTTTTCTATTTGTGTAGGTTGTTAATATTATTTTTCGGAGAAACAAGATGACTGACATAGAGAAAATGACAAAAATTTTGAGTGACTTAAGGTTAATTAGTAATACTGACTGCCTTGGGCAAATAGCAACGACAGCAAAAAATCGTAAAAGTGACTTAATGAGGTGGGCTACATTGTCGTGGGAAAAAGAAGATAATGTTCAGTTGTTACCTGAATACCAACACCGTAAACCGTACGATGCAATTGGTAAAATCGTGAAAATCAACAAAGTTAAGATGCAAGTCAATTTTAGTGGAGTGGTTTGGAATGTACCTAAAACAATGTTAGTCAAAGCCAAATAAATAGTGTAGCCCTGCGAGATTATACTTTTTGGAGAAAAAATGAAAGTTAAAAAGACAATTTATAGAGTAGGAAATGGTTGGTATAATTTTGAAAATGTCCCACAAGGTTTTGTTAAGATTTGTAATCTTGCTTGCGGAACTGATATAAAAGCGTTAAATCAAGCTAAAAGAATGAACTCAAATTGCGAATATGAAATTAAGACGATGGAGAATTAAAATGACAGAAAAAGAAAAAATAGAAGAACAGAAACAAGAGCAACAATGTAGAATTACTGCTGAAATTCTTAAAATTAAAGATAAGAATATTTTGATAAATCTTCAATCAGTAATAGATGTAAAATTACAAAAAATACTGAAGAATTAAAAATGAAAATGAGAATATATTATGCAGGACTTGATGGCGCAATTGGTTGTATAGCTATTGAGGGAAGTGGTGAATGGAATCTTTTAGAGTTAAATAGTAGAGATGGAAGTGTTTGTAGACTAGGTGAACATATACTTAAAAAACTTAAAGATAATGATAATTAAACCTTATAATTCCAGACAAGTGGTTTTGTGCTTGTGTAGGTTGTTAATGTTAATTTATATTGGAGAAAAAAATGGTTCATATAACTGTTGCTAAAATAAATGGAGAAGAAGTTAGATATGATGCTTGTGTAGAAAAAGGGAAAAAACCAGATTGGTTGGAGACTTTTACATATCTTGGAGAAGGGACAATTTATTCTATCAACGGGATATTACAATTTGAATGTAATGTATGTGATTTTTATAAAAAGAATCTTTAAGAGTAAATTATGATAGATAAATATAAACCATATAAACAAGGTGTTATGTTAATTGGTGGTCAAGAAAAATTTAATGCTTTAGAGCAGATATGGAGAAATATCACTACCTATATTGATAAGGTAGAAATATTCAAAAAAAGAGCAACAAAAGCAGGATATAATTATAATCAAATTATGTGCTTTTTAGAAATGTAGGAGAAAATAATGTCAACAGCAGCAACAATACAAATAGGTAAAGAGTATTTTTATTGTTCTAGTGATGGTTATCCTAAAGATGTCATAGAAGATAATCTCAAACCACTTATCAAACAAGCAAAAGAAAAAGACAAAAGAAATCCTGATTTTTCTTTTATTAAGATTTTACAAATGTTGATGAAAGATGTCGATTTTGAAAATCCTGATTATTGTGCTTCTAGCCAATACTATTATAGTATAGATGATGATGGAAAAGTTTTTGTCCAGAATAGGGTTGGTAAAATGGTAGAATGTGCTTTTGTCGATGATGGAATGTTTATTGTTGATGATGGGAACACTACAAAATGGAAAGATTGGCAACAATATGAAGATGTTTTTAAGTAATTCCAGACAAATGGTTTTTTTCTCTTATAGATTGTTAATGATAACTTTTGGAGAAATAGAATGAGTGAAACAGTAGAAACAATTAGATGCAAAGGCCATACAATCGAAATCAAACAAGATGATTGTGGTTATAACCCTCGTGAAAACGATAATATCTGTATTATCCATACCGCTCATAGAAATTATAGTTTTGGAGATAAAAGCTATAATGATAGTGATAGCATACACGAGGCCGAAAGAGAAGCAGTAAGAAATGGAGATATAGTTTTACCATTATATATGTATGAACATAGTGGTATAACAATATCACTTTCACCTTTTTCTTGTCGTTGGGATTCTGGGCAAGTAGGTTTTGTTCAAGTGCCTCGTAAGAAAATAATAGAAGAATTTGGTAAGAAAATATTTACAAAGAAACTTAAAGAAAAAGCGTTAAAATGGGCGAATATAGAAGTAACAGAATTAGACAGCTATTTAAGAGGGGAAGTTTATGGTTTTGTCATTGATGATGGTGATAGCTGCTGGGGATATATCGGAGATATGAAGTATTGTATTGAAGAAGCAAAAGGGACAGTTAATTGTATTGTTAAACACAATATAAAAGAACATTGTGAAATAGTTAAACAGTGGATTAAGAACAAAGTCCCGTTACAATATAGAAAAACCCTTGCAATGTAATTCCAGACAACCGATTTTTTGCTTTGGTAGGTTGTTAATACTACTTATTTATGGAGAAATAAAATGAGTGATTTAGTAGACTGGAATAGACCTGAAAAAGGCGTAGCAAGAAACTTTGCTATGGAATATGAGGGAAAAATATATAATACTTTCCTTTGTTTGCCTGCTCATTCTTGTTTAGACCTTAGACAAGGGCTGAAAAATGGTTCTGTGAGAAAAACTGATAGGATTATTGCTGTTGATAATAATCCTGATAATTGGATGAGAACCGAAAGATTCTTGCAAAGGAATTTTGGAGCTAATTACATTTTCTTCAAGGGTAATGTTGAAGATTTTCCAATGGCTCGAATGATGAAAGAAAGAAACTTCCCTAAGATTGATTTTTCTTTCTTTGATTTGTGTGGACAACTTTGCCCTACAAGAGTAAAATGGCTTTTTGACAATAGGGTATGTTTTGCACCGAATTGTCGTTTTGGTTTGACAGTATCAGCGGCTCAACGATGGATGAAACAATGGGAAAAAATAATCTGTAATATTGCTACGGAAATGTTTTATTCCGATGACCTTGAAACACTTTTGACTAATGCTAAAAATAACCTTGCAAAAGATATTTTTGGATTACCTATTGATATTAAAAAACGGCAAAAACTGAAAAAGAATAAGATAACAGAATTTACAAATGTTATTAAAAGTATTAAAGCATCGTGTTCTATTTTTATGATGGCAATGAATAATTTTAATATGACAATCAATCGTGTCTATCGTTATAAAGAATCAAATGATGATGAAAAGCATACTGAAATGGTCTTTATTGATTTCCGCTTCGATGGAAACGATATAGGTGATGATATTTGTCTTGATGTTATTGAAGAATTTAAGTCAAGTGGATATTATTCCAATAGAAAGAAAAGACCTGTTGACAAACCAAAAATTGTGCTAAAAAATGCTAATGCTATTGCTCGGCATATGGGTATCTATGGAAACTTTGAAAGTATTTTTGATATGAAACCTTGTTCAAGAGCGCATATTAAAATCAATGCTAAAAAGTTCGGTCTTAATCCTAAGAATGTTACTACAAAGATTGAAAAAAGACTTAAAAAGTATGGTTTGAAAGCATAGGATATATTTTTCCAGATGTTTGTATACAGTATAAAGACCATTTATTTTTAATTTAAGAAAGAATGGTGAAGCAAGAAAGACAAGAGTATATAAGAATAAAAGCAAAGTATAATTTATAATTTATAAATCATAAAAACAATGTAACTAGATAAGGAGAGAAAATGGACCCGAATGATTTAATCAATTATGATCCTGAAGATGTTCAAAATGTATTTGAGTAATTCCAGACAATCGGTTTTATGAAAAGGTAAGGTATGATATTTAAACATAGAGAAACTCAGAAACCTGCATTATGGATAACTCCTTATAATGCAAACTGGCGGGATCAAGATGATCCTAATTTGTATAAAATTACAGACTGGACAGATTTGCCAGACTCTCAGCCTTTTTATTCACAACTAGGAATACCTATAGAAATATGGAAAGGGCAAGGAAAGAAAGCTCTTTGGTTCTATTTTCTGGCTTTCCTAAAAGAAGATCATAGGTTTGTACATGATTTTTGGTTCTTTCTTTTGCCCTCTGGTTTTCCTGATAAGATTATTGGTTAATTCCAGACAAGCGATTTTTTATTATTATAGGTTGTTAATACTATTTTTGGAGAGAAAAAATGGAAACTATGCAACAGTTTAATAATGTTTGTGTTGAAGAAATAGAAAATTACTATAAAAAAAGAAAAGAAATTGAAGAAGATATAAAAAATTTAGAAACAAAAAAAGAAAATTTAAGATACCCTCGTATGAAAAGCATTTTTACGTCAATAGCTGAGCAAATACAAAAGAGATTAAAAGCAAGTGGATATGTTTTTTATGGGCCTTTTGGGTTATGTTGTGAAACTACTATTTATTGGTTAAAAGATATGGAAAAAGATATAATAAAAGATGATAATATTTTGGGGGGTTTAACTCTTATATCTAATGGTAACGAATGGGCGATTAGAGATAAAAATAAAGTTAATGACAATTATGCAAAAGGAAGTATAGCAGAAATGAATGGTATGAATTATGCCACTGTACAAATAGAAGAAAAAATGAATATTGATTGGCTTGTAGAATTTGCAAAAGAAGATGGTTAATTCCAGACAAGTGATTTTCCGATGTTATAGAGTATGGCAAAAGGAAAAAAACATTCTGTTTTGAGAGTAAGAAAAAAGAGTTTAACGGATAGAACTCGTCTCAATACTATGGTTATTCCTGACAAAAAGAAAACAAAAAACAAAAAGAAATGCAGAAAGAAGGTAAATTATGACGACTAGAAAGGACACATTCGGAGTATTTGTCTACACGAAAAAAAATGATAGAAATGTTTCTTATGAGTATTTCTCAGAAAATAAAAAAGCAGTTACAGCTGCTAAAAAAACCTTTTCTGACCTGCCGAATAAGAAAGATTGTTATGTAGAAGTATGGGAACAGGACGAGAGAGGGATGTGGGGAAGTGTTGGAGAGCCTATTTGGAAATCAGATAAGTAATTCCAGACAAGTGATTTTTTCTTTCTATAACTTGTTAATGTTAATTTAATGGAGAAATAATGATAGAAATAATGATAGAAATAATGATTGGTGCATTGCTTGCGATTGTTGCTTATTTGTTTTTGGGTTATCTTTGGAAACAAAGGAAACAGAAGAAACAGTACAAAAAATGTGTTTATCAGGTGGTTGAAATGCTTAGAGCATACAACAGAAACCCTGCTGATATAAAAAATTGCGAAACACAATATGAGGCTGTTTGTAAGGCAACTGAATATTTGACTGCTACTGTTTGTGAAGAAATGTTGCAATATCTCCCTAAAGAAGAACAAATAGATTATGAAAAACAGTTTAAGAGAGATAAGTAGATTATGAGAACATTAAACAAAAGACAAAAGAAAATTCTGGACAAATGGTTCGAGACAATAAAAAACGAGCCAGGACTAGGTGTGGCAGATGTTGTTGAAGACTTATTGCCATATGATATATGGAAAGAACTCGAGAGGCTAAACGATCACGAGACTATCTACCAGAATATCAACAGATATATCAATGACAAAGCTATGGCAGACTAGTTTCCAGACAACTGATTTTCAGGAGAGATATATTATGACAGATAAGATAAAACAAATATTTGAGCATTTTATGGCCCTGAGATTTGCTCATATAAAAGTTGCTGATCCTTATTATAAAGAGTGGCAAGATAGATTTGAAACTGGTATAGAGTGGCAAAAGTCAGACTACTCTAATCGGTTTGCACTAAAAACTCTTGCTCCAGATCTTTATCCTGATGATAAAGATGATTTCTTTATAAGAGAGTAATTCCAGACAACTGATTTTTTACTCTTATAGGTTGTTAATCGCAACACCGAATAGGAGAAACAAATGCAAACTGCTACAAAATTACAATATGATTATTGATTGTTATAATTCCAGACAAATGGTTTTCTGGAACAGTATAATGTAAATAGACGAGATATAACCCTAAAGTAAAGCCTGAAAGAGAGGTGCTAGATGCGAAGTTAAACTAACTATTTATTAATGGGATATTTTTAGAGAATTTTTGAACTTCGAGTTTTTGTGGTCTTCTCAAGCAAGTAAAAAGACCACCAGCAATTATTCTTTTTAGCTTGTTTTTGATTTGTCAAAAGTCCCTCATTTTGAGGAGAGATGAGGGACTATTCCTTTTCCAGACAAGTGATTTTCTCTTATTGTAAGTTGTTAATGATTATCTTTTGGAGATAAAAAATGTTTATAATATTAGCAACAGGAAATTGGCCAGGAGCTTTCACGATAGTCGGTGTTGCTTTTGCTTTTGCTTGGTAGATGAGGGGCACTTAAAATGAGTAAAGTAAGAAGATGTCCTTGGTGTAATAAAGTTGTTGTAGGACACCCTAATAAGAAATTCTGTAACACTAAACACAAAGATAAATATCATAACACTAAAAACCCTAGAGGAATATACAAACACTTGCACCCTGATAATATCTCAATAGAAGATGAAATGCACCCTTGCGATCCGCACTCGTTAGGTCAAGAATAGTTTTCCAGACAAATGGTTTTTTGTTTCTCTAATGTATGGCAAAGAAAAAGAAAATTAAAATAAGACGACCATTTTTAGGCTTTGAAAATAAAGCAAAAGATGAGATAATAATTGATGAAGAAAAGATAAAACAAACTTTCCCTGATATACAACAAAGATTAGAATATGTTAATGCACTAATAAATAAATTCTAGAAAAAAGAAAAATGAAAGTTGAAAAAGCAATACAATACTATAAAGAACGTCTTATCCGCAAGGCAAAGAAAAACGGATTGTGGGAAAACTTTGGACAAGAAGAAATAGGTATATTAGAAGAGATTTACTCCAAACATAAATACAAAGATGATGGAGTTTGGGATAAGATAGAAGCTTTTGATAATTGGTGTATGAATTGTGATTTAGGAGTACTAAAAAATGAATAATGGAACAATCAGAGTGCTAGGAGATATGCCAACAGAGTTAAGATGTCCGTATGGCTGCGATGGTGGTGATGTTACAGTCGATTCTAAAACAGGAAAATGTAAAATTTGCGGCAGAGTTTACAATATAGAACCTACGCAAATAATAGTAGGGGTTTTTCCAGACAACTGATTTTTTGCTTTTGTAGGTTGTTAATCGAAACCTTGCGGAGATATAAAATGGACTGGTTAGATAAGAAAATACAAGAACAAAAACATAATATTGATATTATGAAAAGAGTTTGCGATCCTTTTGAACCTGCTGATTTACAGGAAAAAAAAGAACGCGGAGAGCTTGACGAATAACTTCCAGACAAGTGGTTTTGTGCTTGTGTAGGTTGTTAATCGAAACCTTTTAGGAGTAAACGAAATGAAGTTAATGACAAAAGAAATCCTGGATAAAATACCTGCTTTGTATGCAGACGAAAACATTCCACTTGGTGAAAAAATCTGTTATGTTAGATTCTTTCACCCTTTTTCAAGTTGGAAATGGTTCGCAACGGAATTTGACCCCGAAACAGGTATATTTTTTGGATGGGTTGATGGTTCTTTTCCTGAATGGGGAAATTTTTCTCTTGAAGAAATGCAAGGTGTTAAGGTTAGAGGTTTGGGAATTGAAAGAGATATGCACTTTACCCCCAAACCAATGAAAGAAATATCCGAATATAAAGAAAGAGGTTAAAACAGAAGCCTTGTTATCCTTTCCCGATAGTCTTTAGTTGCAAGTCGGTAATAAATTAAAGATGAAGGATAGCAAGGCATTTTTCCAGACAAGTGGTTTTTTGTTTGTGTAGGTTG
>Ga0075116_10000581_pt1 | contig 17082 bp, 15 predicted proteins | sample AntAceMetag02UKC_FD_69786 | JGI IMG/M metagenome (GOLD analysis project Ga0075116, IMG submission 69786) | Saline lake microbial communities from Ace Lake, Antarctica- Antarctic Ace Lake Metagenome 02UKC | ecosystem: Environmental > Aquatic > Non-marine Saline and Alkaline > Saline | place...
TCTTTTTAATTGTATTAAACCTACATTATTTCCATCTGCACTAACAGTATAAACTTTATTGTGTTTATATAGTTGTAATGAGGTAATGTCCTTTAAAGGTATTTCTTTCCAGTCCACTTCATTTTCTTTCAGTGTTCTGCCGTCTCTAAGTCTTACTACGAACATAAGTTCATGCCTCCGTATTATAAAGTATGCTCAATTAATTTTAAACATACGAGTTAACGCATTTTTACTACATCATTTATTTGATAAATAGTCATCTACTTGTTCAGTAGTATTTGTTCCATCACATCCATAGATGCTATGAAATTTTTTATGACACTTATCGCAAAACGTTATACCATTCTCAGTATTCCAAAATGAGTCAAATTTAATTGCCAATTTTATCAAAGTTTCTCTATCTTCAAAAATAGAAAATTGATTATATTCATCTAAAAACTCTTTTATTAACAAACTAAGAGCTTTTTTATGATGAACTACCAATTCACCACTATATTTATCACATTTTTGACAAGTATAATTGTCTATAGCTAAAACTTGTTTAATCCATTTAATATTTTCAGGGAAATCACGAATAACACCGCTAAAAGAAGAAATTCCTCCTTTCCAATTCCAGTGATTACTACCACTAGTTTTCAAACGAGAAGCTAAAGACATTTTTCTATCAGTACATAGAATAGAGTGTTTTCTCTTTCTTTCATCTGACCATGGACCTAGTTTTTTACCTTTTTTACGTTTAGACTGTTCTTCTCTCATTTCCTTAGTCCATACTTTTTTAATTCGTATAGATTGTTGTTGTTTTTCTTCTGCAGTACGAGAACGAAGTTTTTTACCAGTCATCATCTCAGAATGTTTTTTTCTAGATTCAAGTGTCCATCTTCCTTCTTTATGCTTCTTACCAACATTAGCTAAACGAAGTTTCATCTTATGTTCTTCAGTTAGATGTTTTTTCATAACTTCCTCAAAATAATAAATTAAATCATTATCAATTTTTAATCATTAAGTATAGGAATATTTGCATACCACTATAGTTTTCACTACCACATTAATTATATAAATAAAATGTGTTTGCGGTCTGGACTCTCTCTTTATCTGCAAAAGCAGATATCTGCCATCGAGTCTCTACACGTCTCTTTATTCTCATAAAGATTTCGCTCGGGATTGTCATTTTAAAGATTTCCCCGAATTTGACAAACTTCACTTTACAAATTACTCTGTAAAGGGCCCAATTGAGCTGATATCCCCAGGCCGTGTGGGCACCGTCACCAGCAGCACTAGGTACCTTAACAGCTAACATTATGAAATCTCCATAAGCAGCGTCAGATACAGCACTATAAGCATAACCAGAACCAGTTGTCTCTGGCATTGCAGTTCCCCATGTAGCTGAGGGAGTAACACCAGAAGGTTTTACGTAAGTACCTGTAGCAGTAACTCTATGAGTGAAACTACCAGCACTACCCATAGCAACAGAAGCAGCACTTCTAACACCAGCAGTATCATACATCCATAACTCAGCACTTTGAATACTATTTGTTGCAACTTTAGGCGTTACACTTTGAACAAGCGAAAAAGTACCTGCCGTAACTGTACCATAATCAAGTGAAGCTATTGAAGCATACGTAGGTGCTGTAGTCGTTCCTGTCATTTTAAACCATTGAATTGTAGGCATACTACTATAGTTTTCACTACCATACAAGTTGTATGTTTGTAGTCTGGACTATACCTTTACCCATAATATTTATGGGTAGTGACTGTCTAGTCTCTACACGTTCTTCACTAATGAAGCTTCGCTCGGTATTCCCATTTTAAAGGGTTCACCGAATTTAATCACCTTCACTCTATAAATTGCTTCATAGAGGGCCCCAATCGAGCAGCCATATTTTAATTCCTCCTTTTTATAATTGTTTTTTGTTGAGTCAAATATCTCTATTTCGGATAATAACTCATTGCACAATTCAATGAAATCATCTAATTGTTGTTTTGTGTTTCTACCAAACCCATAAATCTTATGAAATACTATATGTAGTGGTTTTAACATTGTAAAACCATTATCAATCTCATAACGCAACGCCTTGTTGTTTGCAAAACTTTCTATATGATGTGCGGAAAGCACCCCGTTTACCTTTGTTATTTTACAAGTATAATCGTCTCGCTCTAAAACTTTATTCATCCAATCTTTATATTTTTTCGATCTACGTTCTCTATATGTAGCAGAATAATTACATCTTCCAATTTTATCATATCTAAGAAATTGTGACTGTCTATTTTTCTCTTTTTCTTCATCTGTTTGTACTCTTCCACAATTAATTTTATTGCTTAACATTCTATCAGATTGATTTTTTTTCCACTCATCACTATGTGGAACACCTATATGAGCGAGTTTAATACTTTCTATCCACTCCTGTTTAACAGGATGATTTTTAACAAATCTACCTTTACTATCTCTCATATTATTTCACATATATCTCTAATTTTTTCCTCCAACTATCTTTTTTCTCATCGCACTGTATTGTTTTTTAAATGGAGGTAACAATACTTTCTCAATCAACCCGTCAGAAAATTCATAAAAATAAGCATTTTGAATTTTCTCTTCAACACCAACTAATAATTTAGAGCAATGTTTTTCAATTGCTTGTTTAAAAGGCATAACTTGCATACCTTTAAATTTTAAAATTCCGCCCTCTGTAGAGTTTATCAATTTATTAGTTATATATTGAGACTGGTCTCTTAACCAAGCCCAAAATATAAATAATGTTTGATGAGTTAAAACTTTCTTTCCATATATATCTGGAACTATCATACAACTTCCTCTAAACTTAGCATTCTTTTGATAATTAACTTTCCATTCTTCTATACCATCAGCATACACTTTATCAGTAGAAGCCCAAGATAAATCCATTCCTATAAATATTATAGGGTCACAGTGCATAGCTGCTGCAAAACAAAAACAACTACCTGTACTTAACACTGCTGCTGTCATTGCTCCTCTTTTACCTATATGATAAGGAGCTTGCTCAAAAATCTCATTCTTTGGGTCTTTTAAATTATAAACTAATAAATTTTTTGGATCTACTACCCTAAAAATACTAGGATGTACAACAGGTGGTACAACAGTATAAAATTTAGTAGTATCTATATCTTTAAAATTTACTTTTTGTTTCTCAGTCGGGTCTACCATCACTACAAAGTGAGGATAAATTTTATATTTCTTTACTAAAACAGGTAATGCAGCATCACAAGTAATAATAATCATTTTATCTCTATCTAACAAATGAGCATTTTTATCAAGAGAAGGTCCTGCACCAACTACTACTGCTGGTTTCTTCTTAAAGATACCTTCAAATCCTAAAATCCCTGGATATCTTACATTTTGAATCGTACCCATGTTCCATAGAAAATTTGTTAACTGACCCTTACTTAATTCTTTTGTACATAATTCTCTATATTGTGCTCTCTGCTCATCTAAATTACTTTTATCATAATAACTTTCAATATCAAGTTTTTTTGAAGACATAAAGCCCTCCTTCTGGTTTGACATCCCTTTTAATCTTTTTAATATCAAACTGCTCAAATATGGCGTCCCACCACTCAGCAGGCTTTACAGTTAAATGTAATTCTTTATCAATAACTGAATCTACAAAACATACTGTTAAATACAAATATTTCTTTGCTACTCTTACTAACTCTGATATTGATTTAATAATGTCCTTTTCTGATATGTGTTCAAGTACTTCAGTACAAAAAACTAAATCAAAAGAATCTGCTGTACAAGGTATTTTTAAAATCGAACCATATCTAGTAATACCTAAATCTGTCATTTGTTTTAACCTCTGCTCTACTAAATATTTAGAAGTCTCAATACCGTTAGCAAATTTTCCTTCTTTTAAAAACTCTAAAACTGAATACCCTGATCCACATCCTACATCTAAAACACTATTAAATTTTGGTACGGATGTGAGAGCATCTTGAACTAATCTAAGTCCTATACTCGCTCCCATATCACCATAAGATGTATCTTTATACAACTTATCGTAAATGTTTGCCATACTTTTCTCCTTACTTGTTAAAAATGTTATTAATTAAAGAACGCCGAATATTCCATGCGTATTACCTTTATAAACAGATATAGTTTTTCTAATCTTATCAATAGTAGGTAAATCTTTTGGAATAATTACATTTACATCAGGTAAACGATATGATTTATTATCAGGTTCAATTAATAATGAAGTAATCATTACAATCAAACTTTCATCTTTATCACTAGGTTCTGGATAAATAGTAGAATCTTCTACTATCCAAGTATAATAGTTGCAAGCACTAATGTGAATTAATGCTGCCTGTACATAGTTTTGAACTTCTGTGGAAGAATAATTACTATAAGCAGTATATCTAATCTCAATAGTATCACCTGATGTTAAAGTAGCTGTAATAGTAAGTTTATTTGTAGTAGAACTATATGAATACTCACTGCTATCTAATGCTACATCATTTTGTAACACTGTTGTAATAGTTATCCCATTAGATTCTGTTAAAGTAAATACAGCACTTGTACTATAAGTGAACAAATCTATAAAAGCTATAGCAGAATCGTCTACTAAATACCTTACTTTCGTTTCAATTTGGGTTAAGGTTAATGACATTAAGTTTTCTCTGTTTTTATTTTTTTACTCTATGTTAAACTTATCTTTTTTTTAATATCTTCAGATTTAGCAACTCCTTGCAAACCATGTTGAAACTCTAATCTTTTCACATCTAAAAATTTATTCTTTTTTCTACCTAAACAATAATTACAATCATCATATAACAAGTGATAAATTTTAAAAAAATCTTCCTTTCTCCAAATAGTTAAAACATAAACAATTTGATTTTTTTTAGGGCTCTCTCTAATACAGTACTTTGTTGGTGTAATAAAATTACAGATACCTTGAAGCAAATCTCTATCAGTGTTATAAAATCTTACAGAATATTTAGAACTAACAGAACCATCTCCATCTAAAAAGCCTCTAACAAAATGTCTTTTAAATTTATCAAGAATATTAATAAATAATTTAATTAACCCTTTAACAGTAGATTTATTTTCTCTTAAACCTAACTTTTTCAAATCAGCAGCTATAAGATAGTCTCCAAACCTACTCCTATAAATATCCTTATCAACCCTAACTTTACTATTAAAATAAAAACTAAAAATATTAATTAATTCCAAATCTTTAGAACCTAAAGAAACACTGTTATTACTTATATTGCCATCAGCAGCTATTAACCCTAAAAGATATGCTTTAATTTCTGAATCAATTTTTTTAAAACAAGTAGAATCTCTATCTATACTATATATTATTTTACCTATTTCACTTCTTCTTTTTCTAACTATTTTAAAATTACCATATCTCTTATAACCATTTATTCCTCTAGGAGTTAAATAATACTTTTTCAATTTATAATGACTAATTTCAAGCTTTGTTGCAATCTCTTTAAGCGATTTTTCTTCTTTTAACATCAAATCTACAACATTATTCATTATTGCTTCTCCTTCATCAAAAGCAGCTCCCGACCACGGTCATGGCAGAATCTAAAATCTTTATCTTTAAACAATTCAAGATAAGACGAATCTTTTTTTATTTTAATATATAATTTACCTTTATAATCTTGTACTAAAGTATTAAGCAGATTTTCAGCTACTTTTTCATTTAAAACATTAAATTTAACATAATTACGTTTAACATTTCCCCCTATAGATTGCCATACTAACATAATACCATCAAGTATAGTATCTTGTTCTGATATATAAGCAATAGTAACGTTTTTAAATAATTTTGTAACACTAAGACGATCTTTTACTGTTAATCTATTATTATCCTCCGTTATGTAAAATTCATAATTAGAATTTTCACTTACTAGTAGTAATAAATCAATAAAATGTTTTTTGTTATTATATAATGTAATCATTTTTTAGCATGGGAGGAGGAAAAACTCCTCCTCCCGTTTTTATATTAATCACTATAATTGTTATTGTTAATTTGTATCAATTTCTGTTAAACTTAGCAATAGCATAAGGGTTAGTTACAGCACAAATCACATTCTCATATCCAGTTACAGCGATAGCAAGATATCTAGCACTACCAGTAACAGTAATAGGGTTAGGAGATGTAAATATCAATCTTTCAGGCATTTCGCCATCATCAGCAACTACTCCACCAAGCAACTTAATAGAGTCAAGTCTCTTTCTAACAAATAAACAAGGTTTACCATCTTCAGTATTTCTACCATAAAGATAAGCAACCGAGCTATCTAAAACATTAGTAGAACCACCATCAAGCGTAATTGTTTGATGTATTCTCATTACTTCAACATCTAAATCTTTAAAAGCTGCAGCAAGCGATGTATATTTGTTATCAGTCCAATCCCAAAGCTTGATATCTTTATCAATTTGTGTACCTGCAACTAATATATAATCATCACTATAATCTATAATACCATCAATCATATCAACTAAGTTTTCATAGTTAAAATGATTAGTACCAGATTTTAAATCATGAATATTTCCAGCTTGTACAGCAGCATCAGTAACAGTAAGAATTTTATAATTCTCCCAAGCATTCAACGCTCTATCAATAGTTCTTTTCTTTCTTGCTAAAACCCTCTCTTTTGCATCAGCTAAATCAGTAATCTTAATGTAATATTCAGGTGATGCTAAATCTTCAAATGTAAAAGCTGTTGGTGTATCAGGAGTTACCGCAACTTGGGTAACACCATTAGCAACAGTTGTATACACTCTATCTGTATCTTGAAGCACATCAAAATAATATACATACTCATCAGGGTCAGCACTATCTACAGTACAAACATTAGATACTAAAAGTGGGTAGGGTTTACGTGGGTCAACAGGTTGCCCTATAATCCTCGCCATCTCTAATTGATCATATTTACTTGTTCCTTTTCTTTCTTCGTCCATTCTATCTTATTCCTCCTTATTTTCTTTTCCATAAGCTATTTCATTAACTTTGGCTTGTCTTATCTTCCAGTTAGGAGTTTCTTTATCTGTTTTACTACTCCCTACCTCTAAACTAGCATCTTCAACAGTATCTTTTTTTAGTTCTTTATTTTCTTTTTCTAACTTTAAAATTTTAAATGATTTCTCATCTAAAATGTCTTCATCAGAAACATCTTTTGCTACTTCTTCACCTAACTCATCACGTCTAGATTTAATTGTTTCTGCTTTTTTAGCTTCTTCAATTTTATCTAATTGAGCTTTATATTCATCTCTCTCTTTTATAACATTGGCTAATTCAGTTTTTATTTTAGCAACGTCTTCTTTTACTTCTTCTTTTTTCTCTTCCTCTTTTACTTCAGCAACTTCCTCTTTTACTTCAGCAACTTCCTCTTTTACTTCTTCAACTTTCTCTTTTACTTCTTCAACTTTCTCTTCTTTTTTTTCTTCGGCTTTTTCTTCAGTAATTTTTTCAATAACTTCTTCAACTTTTTCTTCAGATTTTTCATCAACTTTTGTATCTTCAACTTTTTCTTCTTCTTTAACTTCTTCAACCTTTTCTTCCTTTATTTCATCTTTCACTTCAGATTGTTCCTCCTTTTTATCTTCTTTTGCTATATCAGAAACTAAATCACATCGACCTCCACATTTTTCGCATTTAGTAGATTTTGCCAATACATCTGAGTCAAAAGTATAACCACAATCTACACACTTAACTTTTCTCATTTCAGAATTGTCTTTAATCGTATCTACTAAAGCATCTTTTGCTTTTTCCATATCAATTATCTCTCCTTCTTCTTCTTCTAAATTTGCCTGTTTTACTTCATCAACAGTACTACTCTTATCTTCAAGTTTTACGTCTTTAATTCTTTTTCCTTTTTTTAAAATCGTTGTTGTTGGCTCCAAATTTATTTTAATTATAGATTCACATCTATTATGTTTAACTTTTAACATATCGTTTTCAAAATCAATATTTAAAATATTTAAATAAGGGTCTTTTCCTCCACATGCAGGACATTCATTAATTTCTAACAATAATCTTTCAATTACTGCCATATCGTCAACATACATTCTAGCAGTCTCTGCTTCACCTTGTCCAGGACCAGGTCTCGATGCTCTTCTCATTTGACCACCACAAACAGAACATTTAATATCCATGCAATGTGAATCTGATGTCTCTTCGTGTCCACATTTAATACATGAACACTTATAACTAGCCTTCTCATCTTCTTTAATAAATGTTTCTGGAGCAGTCATAATACTTGCCATCTCTAACACTCTTTCTTTATTTGCCATCTCTAATACTCCTGCATCTGCAAAAGCGGGTTTTGTTGCTATTAATAATGCTCCACCACAAAACTCTATATCACTCAACTCATAAGATGTAGCTGATGTATAATGTCTCATACCATAAGCTTCAAAAGAAATCTTTAAATTACTTTGTTCCATCAAATCTTTAATTGTAATATAATCATCTGCTAAATTACTTTTAAAGAAAATACCATAAGCAACTATACTATCTTTTTCAAGTTCAGCATCAATCCAATAACCAACAGTTTTTTGCCTAAGATGGTCAAAATCTACCGCTTTACCAACTAACGTTTGTAAAGATTTTTCAACTTCATCTTTTGGCAATGTACAACCGTTTAAATTCTGTCTATCAACAAAAGCATAGACACATTTAAAAATTGCTAAATCATGACAAGGTAAAGATATACCTCTTTTATTAGCAATCTTATTAAGCTCCTTACTTCCTTCTTCAAGAAAAGTATAGGCACAATTATATGTCAAATCTTCTAAAAAAGTATTTATATTGATTCTATCAAGCATTGTATTCTTTCCTTACTAGTATTTTTGTTTTTACTTTATCTCTATTTTTTTTCTTTGGTTTAAAAATACTTTTTCTTTCATATTATCTATTTTATTTTCCATATTCACCAATCTAAGTTATAATATTATTTAGATTCAAGAATTAACTCTTTTAACCCATTTATTTCCTTTTTTCTTATATTGCAATTTGACATTTCTCCAAGCTGCCATTCTTGCTTGATTTTCATCCTCTGTATCTTTTAATACTGAATTAAACGTATCTATCCAAATAGTTCTAGCTCCTGAAGGTAAACTCTGAATCTGCTTCGGATATTTTGTTTTAGTGTAAGGAGCTTCTTCATATATTACCTCTACTACTCCTTTATTTTCATCTAATGTTTGTATTAACTCTCTTGTTTTCTTTATTTTATCTAAAGCTTTATCAAAATCTTCTTTAGTAATCTCTTCTCTATCTGAATCAGACGCTAATAAAATACTATAAACAGCTACTTCTTTTAAATGAGCACCTGTTAAACCATCTGAATTTTTTGCTATCTTTTTCAATATAGTAGTTCTATTCTTTATAGTTACACTCTTTAAATGAGCATCTAGTATATCATATCTTAACTCTTCATCTGGTAAATCAAATATAATTACATCATCAAATCTACTTGGTCTATCAATTAAAGATTTTGGTATTCTCTCTGGATAATTAGTACAAAGAACAGTTACTACTCCATCCATAGAGTCTAACCCATCCATTTGAGTTTTAATTGTGTCAACAGATGATTTTGCCTCTAAATAATCATCTATATCTTCAGCAAATAAAACTGAAGGAGCTAACTCTTTTGCCATCGATAATAAGCTACCAAAAGCTTGAGGATCTATATCTCCCCAAGAATTTGTTAAATCTCCAGCAGTTACCCAAATAAAAGTGTTATCAGCTTCTTTCATCAAAGATTTACCTACAAGTGTTTTTCCTGTATTATGAGTTAATACCCAATTATTAGTTACATATAATTCACTTTCAGAATCTAAATTAAAACCATATACCCTTTCTATTTTATTTTCTTTTATTAACTCCATTCTACTGTGCCTGATATTTTTCCAATTAGAATTCCTAAGTTTAGCTTTTTTTCTCTCTAATCTAACAGGAATTACATAATCTTGAGGAGATATATTAAGCCCATAAGCTTCCCCATATTTTTTTACACCTTTATAAGTCCAAGAAGTATTTTTTTTGTTGATACTTACCCCAAACCCCAAACTTCTACAAAGTCTATAAACATCTTTAGCTAATCTATAAGAAATAGTTGTATATCCATAATCAGTATTATTTTTGTCTTGTATGGAACCATCTGTATCTATCAACCCAGCCAAAAGTTCCAATCTTTGATTAATACTTGAATTCAAATATGAAAGAGGAATAAATTTAGTTCCACTTTTTTTTCCTAATAACCCAATACCCCTTAAATATTTCATTAATTTATTTCTTTCTAAACCTTGTCCTCCTCTCTTTACTAAATTATATGAAATACCTCTTTTAACTACAGTAGTTCCTGTATAATTTGCTAATTGGTATATTTCTTCAATTACTTCATTATCTATATTGGTAATATTAACATAGTTAGCTATATACCCATCCCCTAAAATTAACCCCATATGATAAGGTTCTATATCAAAATCTTTTTTAGAAAACTCTATAGCCGGAGTCATAACCCCCTTTATTCTATATTTATTATTTCTAGCATCGTTATAAAAATCTTCAGCAGTGATTGTCCCATATTCTTTTAACTCCCTTCCTTCACCGACAATTAAATGTTCTGCTGCCACCCTATAAGAAGTATTTAAATTTTTACCTAATTTTACTGTATAAATTTCAGAATCATATTGTTTCAATTGTAATACTGTAGCTTCTTTTGTACTCCCATTTTTTTGGGGAGAAATAACTTTATCTCCTAATTTAATATCCTCTACATTTTTCCAAGTCTTATTTGCCATAAGAACTAATTCACCTTTTGGCTGACAACCTGGTTCACCTGCAAATATTAAACCTCTTTTAAAAGGTAATTTATTTTTTTCATATATATCTTTCTTTTTAAAGAACTCCAACACACCTATTTTTATAGCTTGTTTTTTATCTTTCTTTAATTTAACATCTGAAAAAGTTGTTTCTGGAATAGTTAAAAATTTACCTTGTGGAGTTATTTTTTCTCTTTTTAAAAAATTATTTTCAGATGCATAAGCTTCAAATCCTTCTATAAAAATGTCTGCTAAATCTTTTGAAGAATTATTTGAATAAACTTCTACTCCAAAATTAGTCATATAAGGTTTAATTCCAACTACAAGTTTCTCATCATCTCTTCCTAAACAATAAAAACCATCTACTAATAGTTCTTCTGTTTTAACTCTTGATGTAGGTAATTTACTATAAACAGGTCTTGTTCTTTTGCCACTGTAATGATCTATATTTAAAACATCATAACATTTCCATTCATTTTCTTTTTGAAAATCTTTAACCGCTTTTGAAATCAATGCTAATTTAAAATAAGAATAACTCTGTGTAGTAATTTTTTGTTTATAAGACTCTTCTTCTAAATGAACACTTATATAATCACCTTTTTGATAATCCACATTACTTCCAACAGCTAAACTTTGTATATTATCCATCTCTATTAATAATCTACCTGTAATATTTTCAGCAATTACTTCGGCTTCACAATTAGGACACTCAGCAACTCCTATCTCTATTTCAACAGCAGATTCAAAATCAAACTCTTCACCACAAACAGGGCATATTGTTTCTTCTAACGCTTTAACATAATTAACTTTTTCTAAACCTGTTTTATTTTCAGCTTCTGGATCAGTATTTTTTTGTTTTTCATCTATAACTGATTTTTTATCATTTTTAATAGGTCTCCTTTGCTCTTGAGGAGAAACATCTCTTTCTACATTTTGAATTACTGGAGGATATAAAACAATATCAGCACCTGATTTCATTTCTTTCTCTCTTCTTTCAAGTTCCACATTATAATCTAACTCACCAACAACTTCTATAAAGGTCTGTTTAGAAAGTCCACCCCTATCATAAATACTACGCATCATTTGACGTAAATCTTTATTAATAAATTGTTTAATAGGAGTGCTATGTATTTTTGTAGTTATATTATCACTAAAATATTTTTTATGCTTATTTTTATTTCTTTCTATAATAGTAAACATTATATCAGATAATAGCGTTTTAAAATCACTAATAGATGATTCTACATCTGCAATAAATGGTTTTGGATTTAAAATACTTTCTTTACGAGTACTAGCAATTCCCTCAATAACATCTACTAAACCTAATCCAGCTAAAAGTTTTCTTTCTGTTGGAGTATACAATTCTTGTTTAATAGCTTTTGCATATTCAGGTATTAAATGTTCAAACTCTGTATCAAACCCCGTAGTATAAGCAGATACTCCAGAAGTATTATTTCTATTATTTAAAAACACAGTTAAATCATCTTTAACTTTTTGAATATCTTCTTTACTATATGTAAAATCAGGATTATCACCTGATAATTGAGGGTTACCTTTTTTAAGTAATAATAAATACTCTAAAGCTTTCCCAACAACAAAATCTCCTTTCTTTTCTAACAGTTCTAAAAATTTAAGATTTCTAAATATTCCTTTTTGTATTACATAAGGAATAGGATATAAATCATTCCAAGATGAATAAGGTTTTTGTATAAAAATCAATTCATCATTTTTACTGGGTAAAGCTATAGCTTTTGGAGCATTCCCTTTTTTTCTTTTAGATACTCTTAAAAAATATTTTTCATCTCCTAAACGCCTAACACCATCTTTACTTCCTTCATTTACTATAATATCTTCTCCATCAACAAACCACAGTTTAGTTGGTAAATTATAACCATCTACTTCTTCCCAAACAGTCCTTAATAATAGAAAAGATGAACCCTTCCATCTTTCTCTACCATACTCTTTTGCTAAAGCTTTTATACCTAATGGAATTTTTCCCTTTAAAGAAAAATTAATTGTATGTAGCCATTTATTTAAAACACTAGTTAAATTTTGATTAGGAGTTTCTACACTATATCCTACCTGAGAGCAATTAATTGCAAAATCTAATACTGTATTAACTATACCAGAACCATCACTCATTAATAAATTTTTTGTTTCATATACCTGTTGAGGATATAAAGTTGGAACTTTTATTTCATCGGCTTGAGTTAATTGAATCATATCTGATAACCAGGTTAAAGATGGATTCATTCTCATTGAATCTAATATTCCCATTTTATATTTTCTCCATTAATAAGTTAAATTCCTTAAGTTTTTCAGTAAATAGTGTTTTGTTTTTCATCAAATGCCACTCTTAAACCATGTTTTAGTATTAGTTGGTTTTAATATCGCTAACTCTTTATCCCATTGTGCTATCGCAAATACTACAAATGCATCAAACAAGTGATCTTCCTCAGAAGCACAATCATACACTGTTCTATTTCCCGACTGAGTACTTATTACTGAGTTAAATTGAACATCAAATTTATAATCTAATGGTAACATTACTTTACCTTCATACAATAATACTTTAAGACGTTGAATAGCCCATTGTCTCATTAACTCTTCTTTATATACAGCTTGACCATTCTTAAAAATAGTTTTTCCATTTTCATCTTTTTCAAACCCAACCGCTATTTTTTTACTACCATCATAATAAACTAAATGCTCTTTACCATAAGTTTCTTCTAAATTTCTAAAAAGAACTCTACCTAACCCATCTCCACAATCAACACTTATTACTTCTGCTTGTAAAGTGTCTATTATATATTTAAATATTTTTAATTGTTCTTTATCAGTTAAATTATGAAGTGTTATATTATATTCGTAACGATATCTACTATTTATTTGGAATAATATAATTATTTCAGTTGGAGCTGTTTCTCCAATATCAGCACTAACATAAACAGCACTTGTATTTTTAGGTCTATCTATAATAACATTTTGTTTAAAATTAAGATAATTATCTTTTGTTACTTCAAAATGCTTTATTTTCTTTTTATCATTATAAAAAGGTCTAATCCTTTCCATATCAAAAACTGCTATACCATCTTCCATTACTTCTCCACCTACAAATATCTTATAACTAACTGTATGCTCACCATGATGTTTTCTAATAGCTTTTCCTTTTGCTTCTGAATTCCACTTTGGATTTACATATTGTGGTAAGTTCATTACCCATGGTCTATTAGACAAATCATTAAATATTAAACCTACTGGACTATACCTCGTAAAGTTAGTCATTCCAGCAGCTCTAATTACACATCCATCTTCCGATACTGATTCAGCCCTAGACTTATGTACTTTATCAGACTCAAATGATGCTTCCTCTATATATAATAAAGCAAAATGTTTCTGATAAAAATTACTACCAGGATCTTTACCATTCATATTCATATTAATCCCTTCTAAATTCCAACCATGTCTGGCTGTAATTATATAAGGGCTTCTTAAAATCCTATTTTTAAAAGAGCGTAATATTGGATGATTCTCTATTGATAAAATAACTTCATCTAATACCCCTTGTATATGCCCCGCATCATAACTAGTAAATCCTACTTTATTACCATCCATTAATATAAAATTAATGGGAAGATCTATTTTTTCAACAATCATTGTTTTACCAAACAATCTCCCACCTAAACAAGTTACATTTCCAGCTCCTTCACGGAGCTTGAAATTCTCTTTATCATCTAATTCAGGATTTTCATCTACTAGGTATTCATAAGATAAAAGAGGTAATTGTCCTAATCTAACATGCCCAAAATCTTCATTAAATAATGCTCTATTATCAAAATCGCTAAACAATGTCTCTGCCATACATGTGGAATCGTATAAACATTCGCAAAATTCTAATTCATCTTCGGTAAGAGCTTGTATCATAAAACTAATTTATATCCTTCAGATAGTTCCTTTACTATACCATACAAATTATAATTAATATATTTCAACCCAATTACAATTTCTTTCATTAGATATAAAAAATACCCTATTACATATAGGGCACCTATAACTATTACTGTATAGCTTAATATTGTCATTATTGTATTTAAAGTTTTCATATTATTTAAAAATAAATAATCAAAAACTAAAGGGGGGTTTAATTGAAACTACTTAGAATTTAACTCTTTTTATCATCCAGTCAATATAATCTCCACTACATTCTAAAACTAAAGCTACATCTTTTCGACTAATCTTCCCTTCTTTATACATCTTCATTAAATGTTCGTTAGCTAAAATTCTGTCTTTAAAAAATGGATGTTTCTGTGCTTCCCACATATCCATCCTTATTTTTAATAAAGTCATTTGCCCACAGTGCGGACAAGCTAACCATCTGCTTCCATTATTGTTTTCTCGCCACAATTTAAACTTACGTTTAAATAGTTGAATAGTTTTGTATACATCATCCTTTTCTCTTTGCCCAGCAATACCCATATTATTCTTTATATTATTAATTTCTTGGATATTCTTATGGACACCATCTAAAACCTTTAAATTTACTACTTCAGTAGTAGCTGCTTCTTTTTGGTCGTTTAATATATTTTGTAGCCTGACATTCACTATTTCTAGAAATATCAGTTGTTTCAACATATTTTTATCGGAAATAGTTTCTATCTCATATGTTTTAAGATATATATTTAAAAGTTCTTTAGCAGCTTTCTTCTCTTTTTTGTCTTTAAATAAGAGATTTATATCTAAATCATCTGCTTCATCCTTTAAAGCTAGCTTTTCTTTAGCTATTTCTAGGAGTTCAGTGTATGATTTATTCTTGTATTGAACAAGACTTTGTAATTTATTTGCTAGATTTTCTACTTCCATGTATATTTCGACTGTTATTTAAACGATATTACTATCTACTATATATATACTTAGAATAACACTTTTGTCAAGTAAATAATTTACACACTTTATAAATACGTATTATATAACGAGATAGAACACAAAAAAAATTCTCTCTATTCTCAAATATGCTGTTTTTTGTAAGTTATTTAAACAGTTATTGATAGGATTTTATTAAAAGTCTTAAAAAACTATGTATAAATTGATCCAATATACCTATAAAATAGTAATATTTCACAATATACTATTCTTATATAATCCAATTTAAGCACTGTAAATAGTTCAAGGTATATATTACCCCACATAATCAATAAAGTACTCGTTAATGTGCTAATACTAACCTCTAGGAGCATTTTAAATACTCCTGGAGAAGCATGGTGTGAGTAAAAGATATAAGGATTGATTAAAGTTTAACGCTTTCGCCCTGAGTTGTTGGATTTATGCTTCCCTGTAGAAATGTAAGATGGGAAAAGGTGGAAATCTGTGCGTTAGATGAAAGGGTATGATGGTCTCCTTTACTCCTGGTTTTTAAGTATTGCTAAAAAAAACCCCCCCCCTATATATAAGATATAAGGGGGGTTTGATATATACCTGACTATGCAACCTGTAGCGTCTTGGCTTTTACTGTCTTGGTAGTCTTGGCTTTTTTAGGCTTGGTAATTTTAGCCTTTGTTGTTTTAACCGTTTTTGCTTTTAATGGTTTGATAACATAATCCACTCTGTAAACAAGAGATTTATTGTACATTGATAATAACGCTCTCCTGACATAAACTTTACGTTTAATGCTGTCCACGTTAAATTTAATGTATAACCCTTGTATAAACTGCAACACTAAAACCCTAAAATTATCATAATTACCTGATTTACTTGCCTTGATTATCTCATCTGATAATTTAAAAGTTTTATCATTGATTGTTATTTTATCTCCCTTACTGCTTAACGATACACTTTTAGCATTTAAAAATAATAGTTTAGACATTTTATTATCTCCTTGTTTTATACTATTAAAATTTTTAAGATTTATTTTATCACAAGTGTCCAGATAATTTTTTAATCTCCCTGTCTGGTCTGCCTGTGTCGTTTTATTTAACTTATCCATACTCTTGATTATACGCCTATTAAAATAAGTGTCAATAAAAAAAAACAGGGGGCTGTAGCCTTACTCTCCCAATGGATGCAGCACCTTGATTTTTATTTTAAAATTTTATTTTTAATGACCTTTGATTTAACTGATAATGATTATCATTTAATTTTATTTGTTTTATAGTATTTATTATCTTATTTATTTTATAGTTTTATTTATCCGTTTATTATAGGTAGCTGGTGGCTGGAGCTGGTGGCTGGAGCTGGTGGCTGGAGCTGGTGGCTGGAGCTGGTGGCTGGAG
>Ga0075116_10000584_pt1 | contig 17018 bp, 14 predicted proteins | sample AntAceMetag02UKC_FD_69786 | JGI IMG/M metagenome (GOLD analysis project Ga0075116, IMG submission 69786) | Saline lake microbial communities from Ace Lake, Antarctica- Antarctic Ace Lake Metagenome 02UKC | ecosystem: Environmental > Aquatic > Non-marine Saline and Alkaline > Saline | place...
GTTCAAATTCAAAGCAAGAAGATTATAGAGAATATCGACGGTTGTTTAAAATCTGAAGAATTTTTAAGAGCAGAATATGCTCTGCAAAAAATGCAGGCTATAATGAGTATGAGGAATGTACATTTTGCAAAACAAGAGTTAATTAAGGATTTTAAATTAACAAAAGAAGATCTTTTGGATGTTGAGAAAGATTATTATGATGGAAAAATCGTTAGGGAAGAATATGATGAAAGCTATAAAAAAGGAAACAAAGCAGAGTTCGTTGATTCATCAAAGGATTAGAAACGCCTCTTTTGTTCCTTTAGAATCTCACGATACCGAAAAGTTTAAATATCTTCCTCTATTTAAGATTAGTAAGTACATCAACAAAAGATTAATCGTGTTGAAAACAATTTGTAATAAAATCAGACAGAAGCCCACTTTATGGGTGCAAGAAGTTGATTTTAAAGCAATAAGGAATGACACAACTACATGGATATTAGAGGCCTTAATCGAAGGGTTTATAATAAACTTCATTGTATGGGCGTTGATAGGATGGGACTTCAACCTGTTCACAATGTTGGCTTGGGGATTTGCGATGAAACAATTGTTGAGTATTTATTGGAGATTAAAAAAAGATGGTTCAAATTCAACAATACCTAAGAAAGACAAATGATTCCCAAAGCTCCCGTCATCTTCCACTTTTAAATTCTCTTTTTATTGAACGGTTCTCAGAATTTAATCCTTATTCTAAAGATAATGATTTCAAGACCTTTGTAAAATGGGCGAGGAGATCTCCTCAATTAATGGGGTTTTTAGGAATCATTGCGACTGATATGATAAGTGATCAAGTTGAATTTAATCCTCTTGATAAATCTTCTGGGAGAAATAGGGTGTTGAAAGCTAAATCATTTTGGGAACTCAATCAGGGAATGGATGTTACTGAAGAAACAATTTATGATATGTTGATTAATGGAATTGGTTATAATTGGCTTGGAAAAATTGATGAGACTCAAATAAAAGAATTTTGTCAACTTGCTATAAGAGAAACAATGCCAGAACTTAAGGCTGAAGAATTAGAATTTAAAGCAGATCATATGGTGAAGTTGATTAGAAAAGATAGTCCTGAAAAAATGGTTAAAAAGTTGAGGCATGTTGCTGCAAGCACAATGTCAATTCATACTGATGAATATGAAGTTTTAAAATACATTCAAAGAGTTGGGGTTAATACAAAAGAGTTTTCTCCTGATGAAATTCTTGTTTTTAAATTAATGCCCTTTGATGGAAAAGTTTTTCCTTTCCCTCCAATGGAAGCCATTCTTTCTGAAATTTATTTGCTTTGGTTGATCACTCAAAACTATGTTTCTTTTTTTGAAAATGGTGGAAAGCCAGACAATGTTTTTATTTTACCTAAAGAACTTGCAGGGAGCAAGAATCATAAATATTTAATTGATACTCTTACAAAATATAAAAAGATTCAAAATAAACATGGAAACATGGTTTTTACTGGAGATTTATCAATTGAAAAATTAATGGAAATTGAACATCAGATGGAGAACAAAGATTTAGGATTATATCTCACAAGTGTTCTTGCAATGATGTATGGAGTTCCTGTTAATAGAATTCCTTTTTTGGTTGGAAAAGCAGCTGCTGGAGGAGATTCTGGTGGACTTGCAGATACAGGATATTGGAGAAAAATAAGTGTTTGGCAAAGTAAACTTGAAGCAACTTATAATCGTGATTTGTGGGTTCCTCATTTTGGGGTTGAGATGAAATTTAGGAGAGGTTATCTTCAGGATGAAGTAAGAGAAACTCAGAATGCAATGCAACAGACTTCTGTTGCTGAACAAAGATTAAGACTTGGATTATGGACTGTTGAAGAAGCTGGAAATTATTTACATATTGAGCCAGAAATAGTTAAAGAAGCTCAAGAAGAAAAAAAGAAAAGAGATGAAGAAGAGATGAAATCAAATATGCTTATGCAAAATTTAGACACTAAAGATAATGTTATGAAAAATCAAGATGCAAAAAATAAAGCTAAAAAGAAACAAGATACTCAAAAGAAAAATCAACAAAATGCGGGAGGCAAGAAAATAAATCCTTGAAATTAAAATGCCAAAACATCCAGACTTTGTAAAAATTTATAATCGATTTAAGAAACAATATAAGAGTAAAGGAGAAAGCCTGTACTCTGCCTGGTTAAATAAAAAAGGTTATGATGATACAAAACAATTTCCAAAAGGAAAAGAGAAAAAAGAATTTATGTGTTCTGTAATTGGAATTGAAGTAAAAGAAGTAGCAGAATGTTTTCACATAGAGGGCTTAGTTGCAACAACTCATATTGATGATTTGGATCGAGAAGAAGGGGTTGATATTCCTGATAGGATTCCTAAAGAAACCTTAGAAAGTTTTGCTGTGCAAATGAATTCTAATAAAGAAGCTCGAGTTATGGGTGTACATCATAGTGAGGGACATCCTTATGTTCCTGAATTTTTTGGTGAAGCTGATGTTGAAAATAATCCTGTGAGGGTGATTCAATTAACTGATGGAGAACATGGTTTATTTGTCGATACAAAATTATTAAAAAATGATCCTGCAACTCCAGGAATCATTAGAGATTTTCAGAACGGAGATCTCGATTCATTTTCCATAACCTACGATACCGACGGGTTTATGACAACCGACTTCGATTGGGTTGATGACAACCTTGTTCGAGTTCTTTTGCCGGCTACTCGTCTTGCAGGTTATACTGCAGCGAGTAATCCGAAGAATCCAAATGCTGTTGCTACAGCGTATGGGTTCAAGGAATTCAAGGAGTTAGTTGGAATGGAAAAAACAATTAAATTAAAGGAGGTTAAAAAAATGGATAAAAAAGAAGTTAAAGAAGTTGAAGAGGACAAAGCTTCAGAATCTGTTGCCAAACCTTCTTCTGAAGAAGAACAAGGCCAACCTGAGAAGGATGGTGTTGAAAAACCTTCAAATAAACCTGAAGGTATAGCAGAAGAAGATGACAAAGAGCAAAAAGAATTCCGTAAGTGGAAAGCTGGAAAAAAAGAACTTGAAGAAAAAGAGCTTTTAGATAAAACAGCTGGAAAAATTGCGGATGGAGTTCTTGGCAAGATGGAATTGAAAGAAAAAGTATTGAAAGACAATACCCCATCTAACAAGGATGCTGAAGTTTCTCTCGAACTTAAGGAGTTTAGGGAAGTAATAAATAATTCTGGAAAACTTGAATTGAAAGAACAATTCCGAAGAGCCGCTGCTTTAAGTGAATCTATTAAGTTAGATTGGCAAAAAGCAACTACATCTGCTGCAGAAAGCAGAGAGTACAAAAGCTTTGGTGTGAATGGTACTGATTTAGAGTTCAAAGGATTAGGAGTTACTACAAACCAGAATTCAGACACAGATTATCTTCAAAGTTCTGCGGAACTACAAGATGTCTATGATCCTGTAATCTACAATGCTCTAAACCAGCAAACTTTAACTTGGAACCTTTTAGCTAAGGATGATTATAGCAAGAAAGGAAATAACCAAGTTCAGTTTACCCTTAAGACTGCGGCGAATGTAAGTGCAGCGTTCTATACTGGAAATGCTGTTTCTACAGATAATGTCACAAGACTAAAATATCAAACAAAGTTTAAGAAACTTCAAGTTGGTGTTTCAGTTGATGGAGATATGATTGCTGCTGCTCGTGGAGGTCCTGTTAGTGATGTGTTTGCTCAAGAAGTAATGGATTCTACAATGGATATGTTAGCTGTTCTTAATCTAGCTCTGTTCGCAGAAGTTGGATTAGAAACTGTGGCAGGTCCAATTGGATTTGAATACATAACAGACAGTGCGACTAACACAACTCTATATAACTTGACAAGAAGTACAACAAATAAGTTGTCACCTGATTCTGCAGCTGATACCTACATCAATCAGAACTCGTTAACCATAACAATGGCTAATTTGAGATCTGCGATTAGACAAGCTGTTGCTGAGAATGCATTAAAAAGGAATTTGGTATTTATCACAGCACCAACCCAAGGGGATATGATGCGTGGTAAGTTTGATGATAGCAGAAGAATGCTAACAGCAAAAGACACTGATTTTGGTTTTAGTACAGATCTTTTCGTTGATGGAATCCCTGTCTTTGAGGATAAGGATTGTAACACTGACGATTGGTGGCTTGTTGATTTAGAAACACATAGAGTGGCTATATGGATTCCGCCTACAATAGAGAAACTTGGTAAGACTGCTGATAGCGAAGATGCTTTCATCAAGACTTATCTTGCTGTCTATAATAGAGCACCGAGACGTTTGGTTCAGATCTATGGTTGCGCTACTTCGTAGTTAAGCTATAAATTAAGCTAATTTGATTATAGCCTCGTTATTTTTTTGAGGCTATTGATCACTCTTTCAAATGCGAGAGAATAAAGAAGCAAGACTAAATACAACAAGGAGAAAAAAATGAAAAACAATAATCAAAACTCCGGGCAAGTACAATGACTAGCGCTGCTGCAATAACACCAACAATAGTTCAAAAGACATATGTCCCTAGTACTGGAATGACTGGAACACCAATGAGATTAGTCAAGTACACCTTTAAGTTTACAAAGGTTACAACTAGCGATTGGCTTGTAACAGCGACGTATTTCCAAAGTGGAACTCCACTTTATTGGAAAGCTTGCGTTGTAGATTCTAGTAGTGATGGAGTGGTTGAAGAAACTACAGGTATTACTTATACTAATACTGGAACAAAGTTAACCTTTACACATGCAAATGTGGGTACTGTGACCGGAGAAATCTGGTTTGAGGAATAATAATGGTTGCTGCTGTAATGACTCCAACTATTGTTCAAAAGACATATATCCCTAGTACTGGAATGACTGGTACTCCAATGAGGTTAGTAAAATATACTTTTAAGTTTACTAAAGTGACTCAGGATGATTGGCTTGTAACAGCCACATATTTCCAAAGCGGAACACCTCTTTATTGGAATGCATGTACAATTGATTCTAGTAGTAATGGTGTAGTTGAAGAAACAACTGGGATTACTTACACAAGTTCGGGAACTTTATTGACTTTTGGAAGTGCAACTGTCGGAACAACAACTGGTGAAATTTGGTTTGAAGAATAATTAATTATTCTTTTTAACAAAGCTCAGAATTTGTTTTTGTGGGTTGGTTTTTTTTAACAACCCCTTAAACCACAAAATTAAATAAACATGGAGAAAAAAATGTACAAAGCAATTCAAGAAATAGGCGGGTATGAAGTTGGGGATGAAGTACCAACTGAAAAAGCTTTAGTTTGGCTTGAGATGTATTCTGTGCCTCAAGTAGAAGAGGTTGATGGGGAAAGTAAAAAACCTGTTGAAAAAAAGGCAGAAGAGAAAAAACTTGAAACATCAGAAAAGAGTAGTTCTGGAAATGCAATGTTAGATGATTACCTTAGCAGGAACACAAACGTTGTAAAGAAGAATGTTGAAGAGGATGATTTAAGCCAAAAACAACTTGAAGAATTATTAGAATTAGAAAATTCTGATAAAAAGAGATCAGTTGTAATCCAAGCCATCGAGAAGAGATTAAATAAGTCAGGAGATTAAAATGAGAAGACATATTATATTTCTTTTCTGCTTAGTTAGCTTTTTATTTTGTATAGCTTTTGCTTCAGCAATTGATTTTACACCACAAGGAGATATTAATCTTAGAGATACTTATGATATTATAAATTGGAATATTTCAAGTTGTTCTGCTGGAGAATTTGTTCAAGGAATTTTATCTGGAGGAACTTGGAATTGTACATCTGTTGGTGCTGTTGGGGATATTACAGGAGTTTTAACTCCAGGGCCTTATCTTTATGGGGGATGTGCTTCAGGAACTTGTAGTATTTATGAAAATGAAACAAAATTAAATGCTTCAATTGATGCACGAGATTCAGATACAACTTATACTGCAGGAAGCAATATGAGTTTAGTTGGAACAATTTTTTCAGTAAATATGACTTCTGTTCAAAATTTCTTTGATTCAATATATGCTACTATCAGTGATGCTTTAACATCTGCAACAAACTTCGGAGGAGAAGTTTCAGGAAATGCAAGTAATATTGTTTTAGACCACGATGCACTTGATGATCAATATGTTGAATTAACTGATCTTCCTTTAGCTAATCAAACCCTTCCTCATTGTTCAAATGTTACTGGTTCAGCTTTTAATCTTTGTGTGAATCCAGATACTACAATTGGAAATTGTTCTGGAGATGGAAGCTGTACAAATATAATTTACATATCAGATCTCCCTTTAGAAAATCAAACTATTTCTCATTGTTCAAATATTACTGGAGAAGATGTATGTACTGATGATGATACAACTTATTCTAATGGCTCTGGAATTTCTCTTGTTGGAACTCAATTTAATCATTCTGATACCTCAAGTCAATCAAGTGATGATAATTCTGGAAATACTTTTATTCAAGATATTGCTTTAGATGCTTTGGGGCATATAACTTCTTTAACAAATGCTGGAGTTGATTTTAGTTCTTATGTAGCTATTGCAAATTTAGTTGGGTATGTTGGAAACTGGAGTGCAGACAAAGAAGATTATTATAATAAGACTGAAGTTTATAATCAATCAGAAGTTGATGATATAAATACTTCAATGGGGAGTTATGTTGATACTGGCCTGGCTGCACAAGATGAATGTTCAGAAATTACAAATTGTGTAGATAATGCTTGGGACGCTGATGCTGATATAAGTAATGATGAAATTGGGGAAGCCAAAATAGTTTTCTCAACTGCATGTGCTGCAGGAAATCATTATTATTTGAACGGAAATGATCTTGCATGTGAGGCTGATGATGATACAACTTATACAAATGGTTCAGCTATTAGTTTAGTTGGAGATCAATTTAATTTAACTACTTGCTCAGATAATGAAGTTTGGAAAATGGATGGAGCTGCTTGGAATTGTGAAGCTGATGATGCAGGAGCAGGAGCTTATACTTTTAATATTGATGGAGATACAGGAACTCCAGAAACAATTGACACAACAAATGTGGTGAGTATTTTAGGGGGGACAAATGGGATTGATACTGTTGTGAGTGCTACAGACACAATTACAATTAATGTTGATATAAGTGAGATTGATACTGCAACTCCTAGTGATGGAGACACAACTCATTTAAGTTTAGCAGATGAAATTTATGATTGGGTAATTGGTCTAGCATATACTCCTATTGCAGACTTGGTTGGAATGATTGGAAATTGGAGTGCTGATAAATCAGATTATTATAATAAAACAGAAGTAGATGTTAATTTATCATTACGGAGATTAGATTCATGGGATAATTTTACAGGGATTCCAACAGCAACTCCAAGCAATGGAGATACAACCCATCTTTCAACTGCTGATGAAATTTATGATTGGGTGATAGGATTAGCTTATAGTGCGTTTGGTGCAAGTGTTGATGATGATGAAATGACTAATGAAGATTTTGGAGAATTTAGTTGTGATGGTACCGAAGATGGATGTACTTTAAACACAGGGGCTTTTGATGATGAGTATATAGAATTAGGAGATAGTTTTTCAGGAGAAGTTTCTGGAGTCTATGGTTCAACAGTTGTAGGGAATGATGTTTTAGATGATCAATATTATGATTCAGAAGCAGATTTGACAACTTTATTAGATGATAATTATGAGCCAATTAGTGCTGCACATTTTAATGCCACAACAATTAATATTACCTGCTTCGATTCAGCATGCAATTGGTTTACAAACGCAACAGACTCCTGCATGTATTGGCCTAGTGGAGGAAAAGATTGCGGGGCAGCGTAAAATGAAAACATGGCAAAAAGAGTTTATTTTGAGACTATTAAGAAATGGCTTATAGGAGCTGGGATAACAGTTGGAACTCTTGTTGGGGGATTATTTATTTATTTAATTTTTCTTGGTGCAATTGAGATTACAGGATATTCAGGAGATGTAGTTTGTGAAGGAACAATTGAAGATCCTTGTTATGCTTATATAAATTTAACAGCGAAGGAAGATATTTTTATTTATCCAGTTGGTTATGATCCTTGGGGGAGAGATACATTAATAGAATTTGATCCAGCAGTTAAGTCCTGGAAACTTCAAAGAAGTTGGGGGAGTGGTTGGAGGGATATTCCTTTAAATAAAACTTGTACTGGAACTTGGTGTGGAGCTCCAAATAATAAAGGAGTTTCTTATTCTTATGTTTTGAGGGAAGGAAGAGATTATCAATTTAGAATTGTTGGTTATAAAAATTCTCCTTATGAAGATGTTAAAGGGGCAATTAATTATGAGGATAAAGAATATTTAGATCCAACTTGGAAGGGGATTCAAGAATTAAAAGGGGGACAATCAACATTAACGAAAATCCCAAAAGAAGAGTATATTAGAGTTACAGATAAAGAAGGATTTGATGAAAATTTAAATTGGAGTTTTAGAAAAATTAATGATACTCAATGGATTGCAACTTTTAAAGTTAAAGGGAATATTTATGATTCAATTAAAGAATGTCAAGAAATGATTTATATTAAAGATAAAGAATTATGTGCAAAAAATAGAGCTAATGAATTATTTGGAAAAGAGAAAGAAATTGAATATGGGAATGCAATTGCACAATTAGACAAATATCCAAGAATAGAATTAACAGAAAGGATTGAAGTTTCAGAAGTTAAATTTAATGAAGAGAAAGGAGAGGGAGAATATATCTTAAATTTTCCTGATGGATTCCACGACGGAGAGAAAATAAAGATAGGATTAAATTCTACAACAATTATGGCTTCAGCAACAGATCCTTTTATAGGTTGGGAATCTTCAAGTAGATATCAATATTCTTGTAGAGGAGAAAATGCAAGAATCCATGTTATTTTTCAATATCCTGCAGAAGCAATTTATTATGTTTATAGCGACGATAATGGATATAATTGGGTTAATCCAGTTAATTTTACAAGTGCAACAGATATGTATGATATGAATATGGATTGTTATGATGAAAATATTACAATTGCTTATTCAGATCAATCAGGAACAGATAGAATGATTGTTAATTTTTCAAATGATAATGGAGAAACTTGGAGTGGGATGCCTCCTGTTTCAAATACAAATGTTTTCTTACCTCATTGCCTTCAAAGGGGAGGAGAATTAGTTTGTGCATATGGAGAAAATTCTGGTGATGAATATGATTTATGTTATTCTCGAAATATGTCTGGGTGGGAAAATTGTCAAGTTATTGTTGATAACGAAGCAGCACAGGCATTTCTTGTTGATATAGTTTATTATCCTGATTTATGGTTTGGTGAAATTGAAAGAGGAGTATTTCTAAAACTTGGAACTTCAAATTATATGAAACTATATCGAGGGAATTATACAAATACAACTTTCCTTCTTCAAGACGGAGGAGTAGATTCTTGGAATTTTATAGGAGATCCAGATAGGCCAGGAGTTTTTTATATTGTAGAAGATCGAGATGGAAGTACTGTTGGCTCTTTTATGTATTCTATGGATAACGCATCAAGTTGGACTAATTTAGGAACTTTTGATTCAGATTGTGGTTCTGGAATTGGACAAATTAGAGATGAACCAGGAGGAGATAGAGCTTATGTAGAAATATTCTGTACAGATGCTAGTGAAGATAAACTTTATTCATTTACTTGGGCTGGAACTGCTGCAGATCCTACAGATAAAACTTTAAGATATACTGGAACAGATTTAGATGTACTTCCAGGAGTAAATGGGGATGGAAGAAATAGTGATGATTTTGTAGATGTACTTTTTTTTGATTTAATTGCTGGGGAATATAATGTGATATGGTTAACTTATCATTTCAATGATTCACAAATCCCAGAATATTCAAATGAGTGGGATGATAGTAATAATTACACAACTTCCGGGATAGGAAATTTTAATGTAACTGTAAACATGACTAATGGGACTGTTTATTTATATGTCAATAATACAGCTATTTTAGCAACAAATTTAACTGCAGATGTTTATAATGCAAGTTATAGTTTTACTGCTCCAGGAACATATGCATATTATTGGTATTCTTGGGGAGATGGATCAAATTCAATTTATTCAGAATCTGGAAGTAGAAATTATATAATTAAATCTAATTATACTTTTTCAATTTTAGATCCAACAACAGGAAGTCCTGATTCAGTTACTTATCCTGAAAATATAACTTTAACTTTTTTACTTGATAAAGATGGTGCGAATGTAACTTCAGGAATTAGTGTTAATAATATTACGATTGGAGGAGTTCAAGCCAGTGTACTTTTTCCTGGAGAAGCATCAACAACATCTATAGACTTTGAAGCTTTTGAAGGTCAAGCAGAATTATATGAGGGAGATTTTAATAATTGGACTCAAGCTGATTTTGATACTGCTGGAGAGGCTTGGGGAGCTTATACAGGGAATGGGCAATCAGGAAGCACAGGGCCAACTGCAAATTACGATAATTATTATGTGATGGTAGAGACTTCAAGTGGGCAATGTAATGATCCTGACACTGCTGTTATATATCGAAGTCCAGCAATAGATTTTGATATTTATGATGTTGTGAATGTAAGTTTTGCAAGACATATGTATGGGCGTACAATGGGGACACTTCACATCAAAGAAAATTCTACAGGAGCTTGGTTGAGCATGTGGAATCTATCAGGAAATCAAGGAGATGCATGGGTTGTAGAAGAAGCAACAATCACAGGAAAATCAGGTGTTGGAAATATCGCAATTTGGTTAGACTGTGGAGCAAGTTATACAAGTGATGCAGCAGTTGATTCTGTTAATATAACTGGATATGCTACAGGAACTTCTGAATTTGCTTGGGTTGCAGGAACTGGTTGGCAAGCTAATGTTTCAATACCTAATTTTGCGTCGGGAACTAAAGATTTAATTATTAATGTGAGCTATGCTTCTATAGATCATTATTCTACAGAAACAAATGCAATAAGTTATGGCGTTGCTGATACAGAATATCCTTTGTTTTCAAATTATTGGGATGATAATGCAAGCTTATTAGATTCAGGAGATGGACATTTTAATGTAACAGTGACTTCAACCAATGGTACAGTTTTATTAGCTATTGATGGAAATAATATAACTGCAACAAATTTAACTGCTGATGTATATAATGCAACATATACTTTTAGTTCAGGAGGAGCTTATACTTATTATTGGCATTCTTGGGGAAATGGAAGTAGCTCTAATTTTAATTCTTCAACCGCTCAATCTTATACAATTAATGCTACAGTTCCTTATTTAGATTGGTCGCAAAATCAAACAAATAGTACAAGGGCTGGAGAAAATGTTTTATTTAGTGTTTTTTGGAATTCAAGCACAAATTTAAGTTCATATATTTTCGGATGGTGGAACGGAGCAAATTGGACTCAAACAAATTATTCAGGAGATAAAGAATCAGGGGAGCAAACATTCTCTGGAGAAGTTGGAAGTTTAGCTAATTGGACTTCAAGAAAATGTGATGATACTTGGGGGGTTACTAATGAAGATGGGACAGATTATACTATGGATGCTTGTGCTGCTGCAGATCATTTTGCAGATGAGCATGTAGAATACATTCAAGTTAATGCAACAACTGTTGAATATGGAACAACAATTAATGCTACAGTCTATGTTCATTGTTATGGAACTGCAGATGATATATCTATTTCATATAATAATGGTTCTGGTACTTGGGTAAATAAGTTTTGTGGGGCATGTGGGGGCGCTGGACAATATTATTATTCAACAACTTTTATAGTTGATTCAGTTGAAGGAGAACACTGGATAAGAGGTTCACAAGGATATAATAAAGGATGTCCTTATACTTGTGCAGATGGTCAAGATTCTGACAACGATGATGTTAATATTACAGTCATAGCAACTGGAGGAGGAGATGATGTTGATGCAAACAAAACAGCAGTGGAATATCTTAATGTTTTTTCAGGAAACGTTTATGAACAAATTGATAATCTAACAATTATAAGCTATGTTTCTTATTATAATACATCAGGATCAGTGAACAACGGAAACGCAAATGCAACTTTATGGCTAGAAGTTTATAATGGATCTGATTGGATAGATGAGGGCGATTTTTCAGTCACAGGAACTGGAAACTTTTCAAAGGTTATTACAACAACTTCAATCTTAGCAGCATGGCAAACAGATGCAAATAGAGATATAAAAATTTCAGCAAGATTAATGGATTATAATTCATCAAGTCTTTTTGATACAATTAATTGGACAGAGGTTTGGATTGATATTTTTAGTGAAGCAGATTTTTTAATGAATGATTCAGCAGTAGAATTTTCAGGATTAACTAATCATTCTAATGTAACTAAGCAGATAACATCCTCAGTTGGAGCAACAATCAAATGGCAAATATGGGCCAATGATACAGGATCTCAAACAAACATTACAGAGATATTTCAATTTACAACAACAAGTGGAGCTGCTGATACTTGTACTTGTCCAGGAGCAGGGAATAATTGGGAAGTTGATATGGAAGATAATTGTAATTTAACTGTGGCCTGTACTTTAACAACAGGAAATTTAAGTTGGATTGGATCATCAGGATATTTTAATTGTTCAGCAAATTTAAATTTAACCAACCGAGATGCTCCTCCGAGTAGTACAATATTTTATTGGAGTTCGGGCTGTGATGTAAGGAGAGAATGAAATGACAAATAATGGATTAGATATAACCGAAGAACAATTTATGAAGATGGGTTCCAAAGAAAGAGATTTAATGATGTTTAGAAATGTAACCCATATTAGAAAACAATTCAAAGATTATTCATTTCATAGGAAGATCCAATATACTTGGCTCTTTGTTTTAACAGTTGCTTATGGATTTAAAAAATTCATAGGATTTTAAATAAATAGAAACAATTAAAAAGAATGGAAACTATATTTAATAAGAGAACTGAGGTTTTCAATTTAGACTCTGAGGAGAAAAAATGGCATTAACAAATCTATTACCAAGGACAATCACCACAACTGGTGCAAGTTGCACAGGAAGTGATGGGGCTTCTAATCGTACTTATACTTTACCTGACTCTGGTGTTTTATCAAGTGGAATTGATATTGTTGTTTCAGGAACAACCCTTGTTGAAGGGGCTTCTTATGATTTTACAATGTCTGGTTCAATTATAACTTTCCTTAATGCAATGTGGGATGATGGTGTTATTAGAATAAATTATTTTATCACTTTTGGGGCAGCTGCTGCGGCTGCACTTTCTACAAGTACTTCTTTAAAATATGCTACTCCTTTAATGTTGAGTGAAGTTATTGGGGTTAGGAAAGATATTCCTTCATGGGATGTTTCCGGGACTCCAACAAATGAAGCTGTTGGAACAGGTGATGATTCAGAAACAACTTTTTATTTAGATCAAAAATCTGTGATTTCAGATTCTTATACCATTTATGCAAATGCTGTTGCAATGACTGAAACAACTCATTATGTTTTAGACACTGATACTGGTACCCTTGTTTTAACTTCTGCAGGAGTCACATTATTATCAACAAACGCATTGACTGCAAAATATAGTTATTATGATAATGCAATGACAGATTCTTATATTCAAGCAGTTTTAAGTAGAGCTGAAAAAGAAGTTGATAAATCTGTAAATTCAACATATACTGATGGAACTGCAACAAATCCGGCTTATCCAATTAGAACTGAAATACAATCTTCTAAAGGAATTTTTGAAGACAGAATAATAACAGAATTTAAACCTTTAAAAGATATTGAATCTGCATTGGATGGAGCAATAACAACTACCTCTACAACAATCTCATTGACCTCGGCTCAGGGAGGAGAGCAATTTCCAACAGCAGGGTATATTATTATTGGGAGTGAAGTGATCACTTATACAGGAATTACTACTGATGATTTGACAGGATGTACAAGAGGAGTTCTCGGGACAACTGCAGCAGCTCACAGCAATGGAGATGCAGTTCACAGTACAATTGTTTTCAGATCAGATACTACAGAAGGCACTGCTGTTTCTTGGACAATCCAACCTTGGCAAACTTCAATATTTGCAAATGAAGAAGGATTGATTTATAAATTTGCAGATGCTGATCCTGAAGCTCTTACTAGAAGGGGAGTTGCTGAAAGAATAAAAATAATTTATAGATATGGTTACGATGTTGTTCCTGGAGATATTACAAGGCTAACACTTTTATTAGCAAAGAGATCTTTAATGCAAGATAATATTGGAAAAGCAATGATTGCTGGAAGGAATGAATTCAGGCCTGAAATGTTGAATGCAGATGAATCTGAGATTTCAAAAATTATTAATTCACATATAATATTATCAATGGGAAATACTTGAGAGTATTTTCTTAAGAAATATCCGAGGATATAATCATGGCAAATCAAGTTACATACACAAAACTATTTAGTGAATCGAGAAACAATGTAGTTGCATTGATAACTTCATCAAATGTTTCTGATCCAACTCTTTCAGCCGCAGAATTTCGTAAATGGATTTATTCTCGAGAACCTGATGTGAAAGCCTCTTCTTTTAAAGGCTATCCTTATCTCATAGTTCATCCTTGTGATTTAGATATTGAAGCAGAGAAAGGAAGTTTAGATGGAAAATCTAAATTTATTTTTTGGGATATTGAAGTTGAAATTGTGACAAGTGATAGAGGGTATGGTGAAAATGATGCAAAAGGATTATCACATATAGATGCAATTTCTGATGATCTTTTACAAACTTTTATGAGTATGACTAATAGAAAAACTTTGAGTACTAATTCTATGAAATTTGTTAATCCAACAACAACTGCGGTTGGAACTGAAGTGGTTGAAAATGAATTAGTTTATCGAAGGAGCATTATGATTTCATTTAAAAGTAGGATTCAGGTGAGTGCATAAAATGGTAAAAGTAATTATTATTCAAACATCAGGAGATTTATTTAATGCAGTCACTGCTCTAAATAGAATTAAAAGAAAACTTCCAATGATGGTTAGAAAAGGGATGATGCGTTGGGGAAGAATATTAACAAGAGATATGAAATATTCTGCAAGGAAAGCTGGGATAAAAAGATTTTCTGGAACATTATTAGATACTGGAATTAGATGGGAACAAGGTGTTAGAAGTGATACAGGATATTTATTTATGAGATTGTATGCAGTTTATTTAGATTCAATGGCTCCTCATTATGTTAATGTTACTAGAAGAAGAACAAGACTTCTTGTATGGGCTAAGATAGCAAGGAGTTCAAATATTCGTAGAAAAGCAAGGCTGGTTGAGAAGAGAGAACTTAAAAGCTTTGCCATCTATGTAAAACCACATCCGTTTATTGCTCAAGGATATCGAAGAGCAAGACCTAAACTCAGGCCTGTTTTGAAAAGATTGGCTTCGAGGGGAGTGAATTTATAAAATGGAAGAAACAAAAAAATACAAGGTTACTAACAAAGCAAAAGATGTTAGGAAATTTAGAGATAGCTTTCTTGGAAAAGACATTCTTGTTGGCCCCAAAAAGTTTATACTCACGAACAAACCTCCAGAAGAAAGTGATATCTGGAAGGTGGAAACTGTTGAAGAGCTGGAAAAGAAAAAAGTGAGTACATTGAGTACTCCAAAAAAAATAATTAAATCAAAGGAGGTTAATAAAAAATGACAGCAGCAGCAGTAGATGATGCATGGATGGAAACTTGCTTAATTGCTATTTCAATACAAGCTGGTAGTGATATACAATTTGCAGGTGTTACAGAAACTGTTGATTTTGACATTGGAGAAAAAGATATCGAAGGAATCCCTCTTGTTAATGGTGGAAGAGTTACAAAATTCACACCTGAAGGAGATTCTTCAATAACTTTTGAAGCATATCCATTACAAGCTGGAACTGATACAGGCGCAGTTGGATTAGGTTTTTATGACTTGATGCATAGCGTTGATGCTTCTGTACCGATTAGAGTTACAAATGATCGGGATAGAGACAAGTACAGGGTTTTAGTTCTTTGGACTAATGATCCAACACCAACAACAGCTCAGTCAGTAACAGCAAATACTTATTCTGCTTTTAGAATTGGTATGGCTGACGGACATTTTACAAGTGTTAAGCCAAGTTTTACAGATGGAGTTTTGAAATTCACTGTGACTTACAAGTGTGCAGCATTTGATAAAAGCGCAGTTGGAAATGTAATGATGGAAAGTTGTGCAGGTTCAACAGCAGGTGATATTTTGCCAGCAATAGCATCCTATACGTCGTCGGCTAAATTCGCTTAAAATGGCAGATGACGCATGGATGGAGAACGCCTTCATAGGCATATCCATTATAGGATCAGAGGAAGTGCAATTTAACTCAATAGTTGAAACAGCAGATTTTGATGTTGGTGAAAAAGATATCGAAGGGCTTGCTTTAGTCAATGGGGGACGTGTTACAAAACATACTCCCGAGGGAGATTCTTCAATTACTTTTGAAGTTTATCCTATGGAGGCTGGAGCAGGAGAAGGTTTCTTTGACTTATTGCATGGTAGTGAAGATGTTGTTTCAGGAATAACAACTGCAACAACTTCAGATAAACTTGTTGATTCAAGTGAAAGCTTTACTACACAGGGTGTAAGGATTGGTGATAGAATTAACAATGTTACTGATACAACTTATGCAACAGTCACAGCAATAGATAGTGCGACTACCTTATCAGTTTCTGCAGATGTTTTTGCTTCAGGTGAATCTTATACAATTACTCGAGGAGTAATGATTGTCACTGGAACAACTACATCAGATTCAGCAAGCAAACTTGTAGATTCTTCAGAAGTGTTTACAAATAGAATTGCGGTTGGAGATACAGTAGTGAATACCACTGATAATCAAAGAGCTAAAGTAACAGCAATAGATAATGCAACAACTTTATCTTTGTCTGCAGATATTATCGATTCAGCTGAAGACTATATTATTTCAGAATCACCACAAAGAGTGATTAATAATAGAGTTAGAGAAAAGGCAAGAGTGCTTGTTCTTTGGACTGATAAATCAGCAACAAAAGCTGGAGAAGCGATTGCAAATACCTACAATGCG
>Ga0075116_10000587_pt1 | contig 16998 bp, 27 predicted proteins | sample AntAceMetag02UKC_FD_69786 | JGI IMG/M metagenome (GOLD analysis project Ga0075116, IMG submission 69786) | Saline lake microbial communities from Ace Lake, Antarctica- Antarctic Ace Lake Metagenome 02UKC | ecosystem: Environmental > Aquatic > Non-marine Saline and Alkaline > Saline | place...
AGAACCGTTAGATTGCCAGAACCAAAAATAAATAATGTTATTTTAGATACCAAAGGAAAAGAGTCTAATTTCTTATGGGCTCTTATCTACAGCGGATATGAATATTTATTTGGTATTAAAAAGAATCTTAAAGAGAATAAAAAATATTATCGAAGGGCAAAACGAGAATTTGAACTCCTTCAGAAAAAAGGGTTTATTCATTATCTCTTAATTGTTTGGGAATTAATTGATTGGTGCGAAAAAAATAATATAATAATTGGACCGGGACGTGGTAGTGTTGGTGGTTCTTTAATTGCCTACTTAATTGGCATCACCCAAGTTGATCCAATTAAATATGGCCTTTATTTTGAAAGATTTGTATCTGAAGATCGAGTTGATTTGCCAGATATAGATATTGATTTTGATAGAGAAAAAAGATATTTGGTGGTAAAACATCTTGAAGAACTATATGGGGAGGATAACGTTTGTGCGGTTAGTTCTTTTAATCGAATGAAAAGTAGAGCCGCAATTGGAGAAGTTGGAAAGGTATTTGGAGTTCCTGATTATGAATTAAAGGCATTCTCAAAATTAATTGATTACAAAGAAGAAGACGCTCTTAAAACAGCATTAGATACCTATCCAGAAGGGCAAGCATTAAAAGACAATTATCCCTTTGTTGTTAAGGCAGCATTACGACTTGAAGGTCAAATTCGGAATTACGGAAAACACGCAGCCGCAATTGTCGTTTCTAAAAGGCCAATTGCAAAAGGCGGGCGTTGTAATCTTATAAGAAGAAATAAAACAACATTAATAAATTGGGGAAAAGAAGATACAGAGTTTATGGGATTAATGAAATTTGATTTATTAAGTCTCAGTCTTCTTTCAATTTATGATGGAACAAAAAAAGCAATAAAAGAAAATCACGGTATCGATATTGACTTCAAAAAAATACCACTTGATGATAAAAAAGTTTTGAAAAATATTAGTGATGGGAATAATGTTGGAGTATTTCAGATAGGCACATGGGCGACCAACAGTCTTATCCAAGAAATGCATGGTGTTCGTTGCTTTGACGATATTGCTGCCGCCATTGCGCTTGTTAGACCCGGTCCTATGCAATCTGGCATGACCGAACAGTACATTGAACGGAGACAAGTTGGCGAATGGGAACAGACCCATAAGATATACGATGAAATCACAGAAGAAACAAATGGAGTACTTGTTTATCAGGAACAGGTGATGGCCGTTATAAGCAAGATGGCAGGACTTCCATATTCAACAGCAGATCAGATAAGAAAGATTATTGGAAAGAAAAGAGATCCCAAAGAATTTGAAACGTATAGAAAACAATTTCTGGATGGTTGTATAAAACAAAAAACATTTTCTAAAAAGGAAGCAAAAGAATTTTGGGAAGGATTATTAAAGTGGGCAAAATATGGTTTTGGAAAAGCCCATTCTATTGAATATGCTTTACTTGGATACTGGTGCGCTTTTCTAAAACTCTACTACCCATTAGAGTTTATATGTGCAAATTTGACCTACGGTTCAGATGCAAAGAAAACAGAACTTGTCGAAGAAATATATGATCTTGGTTTAAAAATAGAATTGCCAAAAGTAGGAATAAGTGAAGCTGAAAAATGGGTTACTAAATCTGATAGAGTGTTTATTCCATTTGCTGAAATCAAAGGCGTCGGCCCGGTATTGGCAAGAGAAGCAACAGCAGAAACGAATAGTAATGCTGGACTTAAAAGATTCTATAATCCAAAAGGGAAAAGCAAGATACAGCAGCATCCCGGAAAACTCGGGAAAATACTCCAGTTGATTGGTGCATATGGTTCTGACGAAATAGAAATAACAAAAGAGATTAGTGATTTATTCGATTTTAGAATTGAAGGCAATAATTCAAAGATATATAAAAACTTATGGAAGGTTCTTATAAAAGGAGCAAAAAATAAAGGTTTGCCAATCGTTCGTGAAGAAGGTCTCGTAAACGAAAAGAATTTAAAGGAATTAGTAACCGGAGATATTGAAAAGCTTCGTTTATTACAAGAATATAATGCCAAAATAATTAAAAGGAAATCTTTCAGGCCAAAGCGTGGAAGATTCTTAGACGAATTAAAATCATGTAATGAATGCGAATTAAGAGAGGAGTGTACTTCTCCCGTTCCCCCAAGTTCTGGAAAACTTAATGTCATAATCGCTGGTGAAGCACCGGGTAAAGATGAAGATGAAAAGGGAGTTTGCTTTGTTGGTCGTACCGGTAATGATATCCTATGGCCCGAACTTAAAAAGTATGGATTTGAACGATCATCTTTTCATGTAACAAATATAGACAAATGCTTTCCAAAGAAAAGTAGAAAGCCGTCACCAAAGCAGATACAGATTTGTGCGAATAAATTCTTTAAAAAGGAAGTTAAACAAATAAGAGCAAAAATAATTTTAGCCTTTGGAAATACGAATTTATTTTTGTTTACTGGAAACAAAGGTGGCATTACAGATTGGAATGGAAAAATAATGTGGAACGAAGAATATGCTGCATGGATTTTCTTTTGTTTGCATCCTGCATCAGTACTCCATAATCCAGATAACAAAATACCGTTTAAAAAATCAATAAAACAATTTGCAAAATATGTTAATGAAATAAAAGAAGAGAAGCAATTAAAGACGACAAAGCATTTTGATGATGACGACATCCCATTTTAAGGATAATTAAAAATTTCAAAACCGTGTTATAATGTATATATGGAGGAAAAAATTAAATTCTTTAAGAACCGTTCGAGGTGCTCCCATGTTGGTGCCAACCGGGTTCGATCGTTTCCCTGCCGCTAATTTCATCATCGCCAAAGCGAAGCGGCCTTTTACCGGGATCAAAGTGTTCCGGTGCCAACCGGGTTCGGGAGAGAAGGAGCATTCCCCATTTACCACCGACATGCTCGTGCGGTTCTTAAAGAATTTAATAAAAGCCAAAAGGAGTCAAAATGCAATATAGAGAAGACCTGAATATTAACAAATTCAATTTGGACGAGGAGTTGATTCGGCAACCACAACATTTTTTAGATTGGGCTTTGGCTTGGAATAACGCAGCAGATCAAAGAGAAAAAGCAAAAAGCCGATTTGAATTAATCAAAGCAGAAACGGAATCTAACATAAGAAAGCATCCTGATGATTATGATATCCCTTCTGGTAAGGCAACAGAACCGGCAATCAAATCAGAAGTATTAAAACATAGTCGAGTTAGAAAGGCACAACGAAAATATTTAAAAGCATTGAAAAATGAACGGGTATTGGCAGATGTCAAAACGTCATTCAGACAGAGAAAATCAATGCTTGAAAAATTAGTTGACCTGAACTTGCAAGTCCATTTTTCAGATCCGAAGATACCAACAACTCAAAAGGAATCTATTTATCAGCACAGAAAAAGAAAAATAACTCGGAAACTAAGGAAGTCATTCGATGATCGCTAACCTACTCATAGAAATAATAAAAGATATTTTTATTTATGCTTCAGCATTGATTGTGCTACTTGTTTTGATTTATGTTGCCTCAAGACTTGTGGCTCTTGGTGTTGCAAAAAGTATAATTAAGGCAATAAATGATAACGCTGCTGAAAAGGCGGCAAAACAGGGAGGAAATGAAAATGGCAAGAGACAAGAGTCGGAGAAAATTTGATAGTAAGAAGTTAAAAGAAAGAACCAAAGAATCTCAAAAACGGGCGAAGGCCGGTGGCAAAAATATCTTAGATAACAGCAAGGATCTTCCGAAAATTGTTTTTCGAGAAGGCAAACATACCTTTGATATTATTCCTTACATTACCGGAAAGAACGACAGCGAGCCTAACGAATGGGCCTACACTTTTGAATACTACATGCATCGAAATATCGGCACCGCAAAAATTCCTGTCATTTGTCCACAAGCAACATTTGGGGAGCCTTGTCCCATATGCGAACATCAACAGAAACTAAGAGACAAAGGCGACGAATCGTATAAAGACTACTGGCCAAAAAGAAGAAACCTTTATAATATCATTTGCTATGACCGGGGAGAACAAGAAAAGGGAATCCAACTTCTGGATGTAAGTTGGCATTATATGGAAAAGTATTTAGCAACAATTTCAGAAAAAACAAACCGGAAAACCGGAAAACTGGAAACTATCAGTTTTGCCGATACCGACAAAAGAAAAGGCCGCTCTATTGAATTTACATTAGAAGCCGCAAAATCTGAAAATGACTACCCTGATTGGCGTGGACATAACTTTGATCGACGAGATTATGATATTAAAGACAGTATTCTTGAAAAAGCACTTGTCCTTGATAAATGTGTTGTCCTTATGAGTTATGATGAACTGGAAGAACTTCATTTTAATGGGCCGAAGGGTAAAAATAATTCAGACGATGATGACAAACCAGAATCCGTTTCCGACGATCTTGATGATCTGAAAGACGACCTTGAAGACATTGATGATTTTAAAGATCTGAAGGAGTTCATAAAGAATAATGATCTTGACATCAAAGTCAAAAAGGCAGATTGGAAAGATGACGAAGACGATGCAAAAGATGAAGTCCGGGTTGTCCTTGAAAAGAAATTTGATGGAAATGCTGCCGACGACGATGATGATGATGATGATGACAAAAAAGATAAACATACTGAAAAAGAAATTGAAAAAATGTCATTTAAGAAATTAAAGAAACTTATCAAAGATGAAGATCTTGATATTGATATGGACGATTATGAAAAAGACGATGACGATGATCTTGAAGACCTTCGGGAAGAAGTAGTTGACAAACTGGATCTGTAAAGACTTGGGGCGAGCCGAGGTATCCACTTGTGGATAAGTGGTGGGTTGCGGCGGGGAACATGGTAGGCTCGCCCCATTTTTAAAAAGGAGTAATAATGGCAATATCAAGAAGAAATAAAACGGAAAAACTTGTTTCTGAAATCAAACGGGAAATTAAAGAACCAATAAAAGAAAGCCCTGTTGAATTCTTAGGCTCTGGTGGAACACACTTAAATCTTGCCCTCTCAGGCACTTCAGGCGGCGGTTGGGGTCGTGGGAGAATTCATAATATAGTTGGTGACGGTTCAAGTGGAAAGACCGCTCTGGCTCTTGAGGAGGCTTTCTGGTTTTATAAATATATTAAAGAAATACGATCAAGAATATTCCCAAGAGTAAAGTCTTTTGAAATCTGTTATGATAACGGTGAAGGAGTAATGGATTTTCCTGTTTCGGATATGTATGGCACAGAATTTTACAAGGCAATAAATTGGGATCGAAGTCCTCACTTTGAAGCAATGTGCCGCAGGTATTATAGGAAAACAAGAAAGTTAAAGAAGGGGCAAGCCCTCTTATATATAATTGACTCTTGGGATTCATTCAAATCTGCAAAAAGCATGGATCTGTTTTTGGAAAGTGTTGAAAGCGATACGGAGTTAAAGGGCGATTATGATATGGCCCTACAAAAATATGCAAGCGGTAAATTCTTTCCAAACGTCTGCAACATACTTGAAGACAATGGTGCGGATTCAACTCTTTGCATTATCTCGCAGGTCAGGAGCAAAATAAATGCTCTGTTTGGAAAGAAACAATATCGTGCCGGTGGTAAAGCTCTTGATTTTTATACACATCAGGTAGCATGGCTTCGTGAAATTGAAAAAATGAGAAAGAAGAAATTTGGTGAAATGAAAGTTTATGGTATTAGATCAGAGGTCGCAGTTGATAGAAATAAACTTGCCAAACCATTCAGGGTCGGCCGGTTTACAATCCTTTATGATTATGGTCTTGACGATACTTCTTCAATTCTTGATTATGTTTATGGTCCTAAAAAAAGTAAGTTCAATTTTAGAGGAGTAAAATTTAAAGATAAATTATCCTTTGTAAAACATATTGAACGGAACAAATTACAACCGCAATTAATTAAAAAAGCCCAACGGAAATGGGACAAGGTTGAAGATGCCTTTACAGAGGAAATAAATGAAAGACCAAAAAGATACTAAATATTTGTTAATTGACTGCCATGCCATTGCCTATGCTGCAATGTTTACAACCGGATCGTTTTCACATGACGGCAAAGGAACAGGAGTAATCTTTGGTTTTTTAAGAAAGATATTGTCGCTGGCAAAAAAAATGAATACAAATAAATTTATCTTCTGTTGGGATTCAGATCCTTGGATAAGATCAAATGATTATCCAGAATATAAAAGTAATCGCAAGAACAAAGAGAAAACAATGAAGCCAAAGGACTATACGCATTTTCTTGAAATGGTAGCTCAAAGAGAAATCTTGAAAAAAGAAATACTTCCAAACATGGGATTTAAAAATATTCATATTGTTGACGGATTTGAATCTGATGATATTATCGGATACTTTGCAACAAAATTAAAAGATGATGCGATCATCGTTTCTGCAGATAATGATTTTTATCAATTGCTTTATGACTGTTCTATGTATCATTTATACAGAAAAAAGATTTATACATATGTTGATTTTATAAAAGAGTATAATATTGAACCGGATAAATGGGCAATGGCAAAGGCTATAGGTGGTTGCAATGGTGATGGAGTTAAGGGAATCAAAGGTGTTTCCGATCCAAAAGATCCGAAGTCAAAAGCCCTTGCATATATTAGAGGGGAATTAACTTCAGGAAAAGTATTTGAACGAATCAAAAGTAGTCCGCATTTAATCGAATTATTTTATTCATTAGTTAAACTGCCACATGAAGACTTTGATAAACAGCTAATTTTAAGACGAGATAAAATAACAAAAAAGAAGATGCTGAATATCTTTTTTAAATACGAATTCAAATCGTTTCTTGAAACCAAAAATCTTTCCGAATGGATTAAAATTTTTACATAAAGGAGAACTTAATGGGCATTGAAAAAGAAATTCATAAACTTGAAAAAATTATTGATCCTGATGTACGATTGGATTCAATGCGTTTTGATTGCGGCAATAATACCGCAGGAATACGAGTTAGAAAAGTAATGCAAACAATAAGAAAGCAAGCGGAGAATATTCGCAATCTTATTATATACGAACGGGAAAGAAGAAAGATAAGTCGAAGGAGAAAAAAATGAAAATACTCGCAATTGATCAGGCAACTAAAACCGGATATGCTCACAACTGTTTTAAAAAAATAAATTCAGGGGTTGCCGATTTTAAACCGAGGCGTGGTGATTCTCCCGGAATGAGGTTTATTAATTTTAAAGCATGGTTATCTGAACTTGTAAAAAGTACAAAGCCAGAACTTATTATATATGAGCAGGAGCATCACCGTGGAGGCGCACCAACAGCTATTGCTCTTGGTCTTATTGCAATGATTAGTGTTGTTGCGACTGAAAATAATTGCGATATTACTTCGGCCCATACTGGCAAGGTTAAAAAGTGGGCAACCGGAAACGGAAGGGCGTCAAAGGAAGAAATGGTAGCAGCAGCAAAAAAACTTGGATTTAAACCAGAAGATGATAATGAAGCAGATGCTCTTTTAATTTTACTCTGGTATCTTGATCAATTCAAACCCATTAAAATAACGAGGCGGAAGAAATGAGACAATTTGAAAATACAATTTTTATGGGAGCCGGCCAATCTACAGAAAGCGAATGCTATAAATTAATATGTAGATTACAAGAAGGTCTTAAAATTTTAGGTGGATTGCAACAACCTGATCATCCCGATTCAATAAATGAAGAAATAAAATGCAAACAATGGAGGAGAATGGCAGGTATAGAACTTGAAGATATTAAAAAAGACATTTGTTGCGCTTTGGGTAAAAAATGAAGTTAATCTTTTACCCTAAAACAAAACGAGAAGCCCGTAAACATCGTTATCACATACATCGGTGGAATACTAATGGTTGTGTATATGACCGCAAACGATGTGCCTGTGAAGTCGAATACGCAATGTGTGAGGAGATAATTAAAAACCAATGTCTCCACCAAAACGGCTTTGGCTATAAAGAACTATATTGTAAAGCACATCAGCATGGAATTCAAATAACCAGAAGGAAAAAGAAATCAAAAATCACAAGGAGGAAGAAATGAAACTTAAAGATTTTGACGCACCCAAAGCAAAAAGTTTAGATGACTTATTAGAACCGTTTTTAAAAGAAGAAAACTTTGAAGTTGTTTGTAGCTCTTGTGGGAAAATACATAATGCAACAAGAGAAACCTTCTATACCGTTTATGGCAATATATGTGTCGGTCTTAAAGGAGGAGTTGTCGGTAATAATTTTAAAGACAACGGGATTCTTGGACGACTATCTTTCTTTTGTCGAAACAATCCAGAATGCAAAAGGATGAAATTCAAATGATTACTCAAGATCAAATGGAAATAATAGCAAGAGGAGTTGCCAACAAAATTGTAACCGTTGGAACCAAAAGTGAAGGGAGTCCTCACCGGATTTCAAGAATACATACCTTTTTTATGCTGGTTTCTATTGAACTCCGAAAAAGAATGAGTTCTATAAATGAAGAAAACAGAAAATTAAAAGGAGTACATAAAGGTGATTGATCAAAAGAAAATAACTCAAAAAAAATTGCAAAAAAGAATTAACCAAATGACAGATCATTGGCCGATTGGAAAATTTGCCGGATTGCAAATTGACGATATTCCTTCTTGGTATTTAAAATGGGTTGCCGAAAACTTTAAAGAAGAAACGGTAGAAAACAAAGCCCTTTGTATGGCAGCAGATAAGGAATATCAAGACAGGGAGAAAAACAATTGCCATTTCTAAAAGGAGACTAAAATGGAAATTCACAAATTAGATGGTCATAGAATGTGTATAGAATGTTTTAAAGAGAATCCAAACTGTTTTATGAGAGAAGGAATCTATGCCATTGTGTTCCCACAAATATCAAAACCGAGAAAAGTACATCTTTGCTATAAACACCTTCGTCAGTTATTAGTAAAGATTGATAAAGTACTTGAAACAAAATTATTTGAGGATAGATAATGCCATTTCTAAAAAAATTAAAACTCAATTATTTTCAAGGCCATAAAAAAACTGTTCTTAATTTTGACAAAGGTGTCAATATTATTCATGGTATTAGTATGGCCGGGAAGTCCTCCATAATAAGGGCATTGGAACAACTTGCATTTAATACTCCGATAAAATTTGAATATCATTCTGACTTTACGAAAAAGAAAAGGTCTTCTATTCAAGCGTTCTTTGGTATTGGATTTCAAGATGGGAATAATGTTAAACTTACAAACGATGGCAAGACAAAATATAGTTGTAATGACAATAAGCCTTATGAGGCCTTTGGTCATAGCATTCCTGATGAAGTAAAAGAAATTTGTAATCTTGATCCGATTAATTTTTCGTACCAATTTGATTCTCCGTTTCTTGTAAAAAAACCAACTGAATTGGCAAGAGAAATCAATCGGGTAACAAAACAAGATGTAATAAACAAATGGATTAAAACCGCAAATAAAAAAGTGAGTAAATGCAAATCAAAGATCGGATTATTAACAGAAGAAAAAGAGAAAGAAGAAAAACGATTAGAAAAGTTTAAAGGACTCCGGCTTGCACATCCTTATTTAATAAAGGCGAAAATAGCAGCAAAAAAATTAGAGGCGTTAAACTTGAAACTCGAAACGTTAAATGAAATAAATGAACGGATGAAACAAATAAATAAAATCATATCCAAATCAGGAACCAGTATTGAACAACTTGAAAAAATCTATAAAAAAATAAATAGGGCAGAACATAATATTGAAAGGAGTAAAAAATCAATATCTGTTCTCAAATCATATTCAGAAATTAATAAGGTTATAAAATTTGCAAATAGAGAAATGGAGAATTTGAAACGGGATTATATGAAAAGCCTTGGTGATCGGTGTAGGTATTGTTTTCAAAAAATATCTCCGAAACAAAGAAAAAGGATAAGCGAGAAATTATGAAATCATTATTAATCAGCGATGGGCATTTAACTTCTACTAATTCATCTGGTCGAACAGATAATTTATTAAAGACCAGTAGGAAAAAGTTGGAGTTCATTTTTAAAAAGGCCCAAAAAGAAAAGGCCATAATTTTACAGGCAGGAGATATGACAAATACTCCTCGTGACTTCGTTCTCCTGTTCTGGCTTATAAAATTATTCAAAAAATATAAACCGAATATGTATTGTGTTGGTGGGCAGCATGATAGCTATCACCGAAGCAATAAGCCTTCTATTCAAAAAATATTACAGTCGTTTGGTTACATAAAAATATTGAATGAAGAACCGGTAATGCAAAAATTCGCTGAAATATATGGTTCAAGTTTTGGAGAAGATATTCCAATTCCAAAAAGCAAATTGGATCTAAACATTCTTGTTTGCCATGCAAACATTTCTGACAGAGCAATTTATCCCGGACACGAATATAGTGATGCTGAAAACTTTTTGAAAAAACATAATTACGATCTTGTCTTATGCGGAGACGTTCACAATCATTTTGTAAAAAGTTATCAAGGAAGACTTTGTGTAAACACCGGGCCTGTATTAAGACGATCAATAGCTGAAAGTCATTTGTCTCCATGTTATTTCTTATATGATTCTGAATCAAGAGCATTAGACAAAGGAGAAATACCACATAAAGATTCATTCGATGTTGAAGAAATTGCAAGGGAAAGTTCTCTTGATAAAATGGTTGATAGATTCTCAAAAGCAATAAGAACAGACCATGTTGAAGAAGTTGACGCCATTGAATTATTAGAACACCTAATAAAAAAGAATAGCAGTAAAATTAGCAAATCAACTTTAAATGCTATCGATGAAATAAGGAGTGAAAAATGAATGAGTCTGAAAGAATACATGATAGAATTGTTTCCTTGAAAGCAAACATAAAACTTTATAAAAAAGAGAAGTTAGAACTCGAAGAAGCAATAAAAAAAGAAAAACTTGAAAATATAAGTGTTGATGATCTAATATCTGCAATTGAAGCAGAAGAACACGAACTAAAACGATATTTAAAAAAAGCAAATGCCATTTTAGATGGAGTTGAAGAATGAATACTGACCCGCTTTATAGCCTTGAAAAAAGATATTCTGAATTGAAAACAAAGAATGAAGAAATCCAATCCAGAATTAAATCGAAACGGATTGGTATTGCAAAGGAGCAAAGAAGAATGAATGCTTTCTTGCAAGCAAGAACCCTGTTTAAAAGTGTCGCTAAAATGGCTCAGGGCAAGATTAAGAACAGAATCGAAAGTCTTGTAACAATGGCAATACAAAGCATTTATGACCGGCCATTTGAATATGTACTACAGTTTAAAGAAACGAAAAATAATATTTATTGTATTCCTGTAATAAAAGAAGGAGAACGAATTTATAAAAATATAGAACGTGATCTTGGTGGAGGAATAATAGATATAATTTCATTCTCCCAAAAGATTGTTTTTTGGTCGATGAATAAAGCGAAGTCATTTGGTATCTTTATTTTAGATGAACCATTTAAGAACCTTGGAGTACTATCAGAAAGGGCCTCTGTAATGCTTAATAGGATCTCTAAGAAACTTAAATTGCAATTTATAATTACTACCCACGATGAAAATTTAAAAAATGGTGATCGCCTTTTCCATGTTGAGCGAAAAAATAAAATAAGTCGGGTGACGGTAGAAAAATGAAAATAGATATATCAAATATTTTTGTTGATGGGATTCAGTTATCAGACTGGCTTGCCAAAAGAAAGAGTAATGAAGTTTCTCTTTTTTTCAAACAAGAAGTAAACGAACATAAGAAAAATAGACCGAAGATAAAACAGAAAATAACAATAAAAACAAAATATGATACCGGTGCAGGAAATGTTAAAATTTATACGAGGAAAGAAATCAATCTAACTCATGGAGGCGAAATTATGAAATCTACATTATTGAATTCAACTTCTCTTATCAAACGAGTAATTGCTATTCTTATTTATTGTCCAGAACAGCAAACGCCAAATGGAATTAGACAACTATTATCTGGATATAATATCAAAGCGACAAAGAAAAGCATTTCGATAACTCTTAGCAGGTTATACAAAAGTGATTTTGGTTTTTTAATAGAGAGACAAAATGTAAAAGTAGACGGAATAAGATCATCATACGGGTATAAACCGATCCCAATGATAAAACTTTTTACTGTAAAAGAATGCTACCAACTTCATAACAGAAAAAATAAGAAGATAACGACCCAAACATTACTATCTAAAATTGCAGGTCTTGAAACCGATGAATATAATGAAGCAGTCGCCGTTAGATGGGGTGGAGACATTGCAATGGAAAAATTAGGCATTATAGAAAAAACGGAAGATGTAGGATTTGAACCAGTCGAAACAGAAAGTGATACAACGCCGAAATCAAAAGATCTAAACGAGATTTTAAACTCACTTGCAAAAATGGAAATAAATATAACGGCAAAGGTAGAAGTTAAAATTATTTAATAAAAAGGAGAAAAACATCATGGCAGTTAAAGAAGCAAGAGAAACGATGAAAAGAGCATTCAAAAAAGATCCTGACCTTCGCCGGGGATATGTTGATAATGTAGCATGTATTATTATGGATAATATTCCGGGATTCAAAAAATCCAAAGAGAAAAGGGATGCAGTAGCGGAAAAGATAATCAAGCGTCTTTTTGAATAATTTATTTGACAAGAGGTAAACAAAATGGCAATAACCTATTATTTGGAGGAAGAGAAAATGAGAGCCGAAACGTATTTACATTTTTTAGGGAAGAAAGTAAAGGACAAAGTTACCGGAATAGAAGGCGTCGTAACTTCCGTCAGTTTTGATCTTTACGGTTGCATTCAGATTTTGGTTAATCCCGGTTTGGACAAGGATAATAATCCGGGAGAAGTTCGTTGGTATGACTCCAATCGTCTTATCGTGTCAGACGATGCCAGAGTTATGGAACCGGTCAAACTAAGCGAATGGAATGGACCAGCGGCACTACCGATTCCGTGAAAAGAATAAAGAAGAAATGCAGATGTGGAGGCACCATAGTCAGATACAAGAAAACTTGTTGTGTCATTGTCTATCGGTGCCTCCAATGCTCAAAAGAGTACAGGAGGTATATAAAATGAGTGGATTTGAATGGACCGAATGCGAATGCTGCGGAAATAAATTAGAAGATTGCACCTGCGAAGATGATTCGGAAAAGTCTTCTGAAGAACATCCCGATGACCAAACAGAATCGTTCGATACTATATTTAATTCTGATAGGGATTAGAAAAAATGATCTGGAGAAAAAGAAAAAAAGAAGATCATAACTGGAAAATTACTTTTACAAAAGTATCCGGTGGCAATCCAAAGAAAAGGAAGAATTTATTTTTAAGAACACTTGACAAATTAAAATTCTGGAGGACAAAATGAAAACAGTAGCAATCGTTCAGGCAAGGATGGGGTCTACAAGACTTCCCGGCAAAGTATTATTACCCCTTGCAGATAAACCGACCTTATGGTGGGTGGCAAAGAGGATTGCCGCATCTGATGTTGATGAAGTGGTAATCGCAACTCCTTCCCATCCGGGAAATAATAAAATTTTGGACTTTTTCTTTGAATTATTAAAAGATCATTCAAGGGAAGAATTTTATAAAATGCCATATCTATTTTTATATGAAGGTGAAGAAGATGATGTTCTCGGAAGAGTAATTGCTGCCGCAGAATGGTCTGGTGCTGATTTGATTGTTGAAATTACAGGAGACTGCCCTCTTGTAGATCCCCGGCATATAAACGCTTTATTGCAAGAAATGAAAATAAGACTTGGAGCAAATATTAAAATATCAAAGTTTTGCTACATTTCAAATTGTGAAGAAAGAACATGGCCTGATGGATTTGATATTCAGATCTACACAATGGAAGCACTCCTTGATTTAAAGAAAAGGTATGATCCCAAGACTCATGTGGGTTGGAACTTTACGCAGCATAAACATTTTTATGAAACGATTAATGTTCCGGCACCTAAAGATTACTATTGGCCTGAACTTGGGTTGACTTTGGATACAAAAGAAGACTATGATCTTCTTAACAAAATATGCAAATATTTTAAAAATGATCCGCTTGCAAGTGCTGAAATGATAATTGATTACATAAAGAGGAGGCCTGAATTGGCAAACATAAACAATGAAGTAAAACGAAAAGATCCTAAAAAGGAGGCATGATGAAAAGAAAACCGAATGAAGCATTTGAAGATTTTCAAGAACGAAGAAAGAAATCAAACCTCATTTCCAAAATTATTGGAAGTGGCAGACGTATTTTAAGGCGTGTTGAAACAAAACCAAAATTTAAAATGCACGAAAGAACAATTCACCAGAAGGTAAATAAAAAAATATGCATCGGCAAACGCTGGTTAAATGAAATGTATTCCGACTTTCAAGATCGGAGAAAAGTTTGTAATGCTAAAAGAAGACAAATTGAAAACGACAGAAAAACTTTGATCAATATGGATTCAAAAGAGTGGAGAAAAAAGAATCAGCACCTTGTTCCAAGAGGATATCTTTTGATGAAACAAGAGAACGTTATTTTTTAACAAAGAAAAGAATAGGAGGTATAAAATGGTTTACTCCGCAGGATTAATTGGTTGTGGTAGTATCGGGGCTTTAAAACCAGATCATCTTGACAGTAAATTAAGCACAAATATTTTAACCCATGCAAACGCATTAAATACGCATAACAAAATTAACTTCGTTGGTGTTGTTGATATTGACGAAGAAAAAAGAAATGCCGCTGCGGAAAAATGGGGAGTAAGAGCATTCCCGACGGTCGAATTGCTTTTTGATGATTGCGATTTAGATATTGTTATTTGTGCCGTTAATACAGAAAACCATTTTACAACACTCCTTGAAATTCTAATACAAAGAGGCAACAATTTAAAAACAGTTATTGTAGAAAAACCATTTTGTGAAAATTCAAAACGAGCAATGGAAATAACAAGAAAATATTTAGAATACGGAATTAATCTTATTGTAAATTACCAACGAAATTTTATAAAAGAGTATGCTGCAATTAAAAGGATGTTCGATAAAGGTATTTTGGATGATGGCCCATTTGGAAAGGCCATGAATTGCCGAGTATTATACACAAGAGGATTAAAGCATGAAGGGTGCCATGCAATTAATTTCCTGCTTGACTTCTTTGGTGATTGTATCTACTCCGAAATTCTCGATGCCGGATATGGGATACCAGACAGGGATGCAACTGATGAAAGTGTTTCTGTTTTTGCCGTTTTTGAAAAATGCACAAGCGTTGTCCTCCAACCTGTTGATGGAAGATGTTACGGCATTTTTGAAATTGATATTTGTTTTGAAAAATGCAGATTGAGATTTATTGAAAACGGTTTATGGATTGAACGATATCCTATAGTTACAGAAAATGAGTATGGTCACAAGTCACTTGGATATGGAACAACCGAAGTAATACGAACAAATACCGGATTGAATACCTCTTTATATGAATGCCTTGATCAAGCAGTTGAATCGTGTAAAGCCTGTTTTGACAATAAAAAACTTTTAGAGAATGTAACTCGGGCAATTAAAGTTCACGAATTTATTGAAGATACAAAAGAATAATTATGGTTGCCCGTAAATTCATTCGGTGTGCTCCGAGCCGGTTCAATTTCCTTCGGGCGTGAAAATTAGGGGGATTGGACTATGCCTCCAACTGACCGGGCTACACCATCGGGGCTACCCCGGTCAACTTTTAAAAAGGAGAAATTAAATGATACCAATAGAAACAAAAGATACTAATTGTATTTGTGGAAGTAAACAAAATGAATATGAAGATTTACCTGCCCATCGTTCAGAAGAAGGGGTTGTCACTACTTGTTGGGAATTATCTCAAGAAGAAATTGATTGTGTTGTTAGAAATAAAAAGATCTATTTGCAGCAGTTAACTTTTGGAAAATTATTGCAGCCAATAAAAATGACAATAGATAATCCATTATAAATTTAACTTCCCCCGGCTCAGTCCGGGAATGCTGAGTGGCATTTGGCCTTGAATATAAAACCGGCGGGTTGCGTATCCAGCGGGGGATTTTTTAAAAGGAGAAACCAATGGCTGAATTTATATCCGTTGAATTAAAAAATGGTGATGGTGGTTTCTTCATACAAGACACAAAAGCTGGCAGGGATATTGCAAATGACCTTTTAAAAAACAAAAAATATGTCAAAGGAGGAGTAAATGACCATTTGGAGCACAATAGATAACAGCCCTTGGCTTTCGTTCTTCTTTTTATGTTTGGCTGCATTATGCTTGACCAGAATAATTACAACATTATTTGACTACCCTTTTTAGACTGTATAACAGAACATTAAGACATATGAATATAAAAAAGTTTGGGTGGCCTCCTGAACATTTAGATGCAGATGGAGATTACCATGGAATCTTAAAATTAGAAAAGGAGAAAGAAGATGAGTGAACTTGCAATACATGGCGGAACACCGGTCAGGGAACATTTATTTCCTTCACAAAATACGATGGATATAAGAGAATCAATTGCTGTTTCAGAAGTAATGCGTGATGGAAGACTTTCTGGCTATCGTGGAAGTTGGTGCAATGAATTTTATGGTGGCCCGGAAATACAAGCCCTTGAGAAAGACTGGAAAGAAAAGTTCGGGGGTAAACATGCAATCCCTGTAAACAGTTGCACCAGCGGCCTTCAGGTGGCCTGTGGTGCCATTGGTTTGCAACCGGATGATGAAGTTATTGTTACTCCGTACTCCATGACTTGTAGCGCAACTGCCCCGATGCTTTATGGTGCAAGACCTGTATTTGCAGATGTTGATCCGAATACATTTTGTCTTAATCCTGACTCTGTTGAACAGAAGATAACCAGTAAAACAAAAGCAATTATTGTTGTAGATTTATTTGGACATCCTTTTGATGTCGATGAAATTTATGAAATCGCAAATCGGCATGATCTTGCCGTTATTGAAGATGCTGCCCAAGCATTAGGAGCAACATGGAAAAATATCAAAACCGGAACACTTGGAGACATCGGAGTATTCTCCTTTAATTATGGGAAGCACCTTACCTGCGGTGAAGGAGGAATGATTGTAACGGACAATGAT
>Ga0075116_10000592_pt1 | contig 16939 bp, 20 predicted proteins | sample AntAceMetag02UKC_FD_69786 | JGI IMG/M metagenome (GOLD analysis project Ga0075116, IMG submission 69786) | Saline lake microbial communities from Ace Lake, Antarctica- Antarctic Ace Lake Metagenome 02UKC | ecosystem: Environmental > Aquatic > Non-marine Saline and Alkaline > Saline | place...
TAACCGGGGCAGTGGTTGCCGGGAAATTTCTGACTCTGCTAAAAAAAATTCCCGATGAAACTATCAAAGTCGAACAGACAGAATCCGAAATCATCATCAAAGGGAAACGACGCAAAGCCGGACTCAGAATGGAGGCGGAAATTCTGCTCCCATTGGACGCTATCGAACGTCCTGAAAATTCTGCGTATCGGACGCTGCCGGATCGTTTTCCAGAAGCCGCAGAAATTATCTGTGAATCAATAAGCAAAGACAACTCACGATTCCACCTAACCTGTATCCACATGCACCCTGAATGGATTGAATCATGCGATGGGTTTCAACTTGCACGATGTGACATGAGCACCGGAGTAGGAGAATCCATTCTTGTCCGTGGCGAGGCTGTGAAAAAGATCGCCCAGCTTGGGATGTTGGAAATCGCAGAAACAGATTCTTGGGTGCATTTCCGAGGTGCGGAAAATGTAACAATCAGTGTCCGCAAATACATCAAAGAATACCCCGACCTCACTGAATTCATTAATGTACGAGGGATCCAAACAACCCTTCCGAAAGGCATTGTCGAAGCAGCTGAGATTGCGGAAATTTTTTCGTCTGGAAATGTGGAGAACAATGAAGTTTCGATTGAACTTGGGAATGGGAGGGTTCGGGTTCGTGGCGAAAGCTCTTCCGGTTGGTACTCTGAAACAAAGCGGATGAAAGATTCCGTGGATCCAATCGAGTTCATGATCGCCCCCAAACTCCTGAAGGAGATCGTCAAATACCCCATCTGTGAAATCATGCAGGAATCCACAGATGAAGAAGGCCGTTGTGTCGCAGGAAAACTGAAAGTGACGACCGATCTGTTTACGTGGGTCGTATGTCTCGGCAGTGTTGAAAAATGAGCGGGGGCTTTTTCTCAGTAGCACAACAAATGAGAAAAACAGAAAGCAGGATCCCCCATTGCGGTTCGTGTGGTTTGTCAAAAACATGCAATAGCCCCAAAATGGAGCCGACAGGGGACGGCAAAAAACGCGTTTTGATTGTAGCTGAATCCCCTGGGAAAGAAGAAGATCGTTTGGGTGTCCATTTGGTGGGAGAATCTGGACAGCTACTTCGGAAAACTCTTGCGACATTTGGGGTAGACTTGGATCGTGATTGTGTCAAAACGAATGCCATACTCTGCCATTTACCAAAAGGCGTAAAGCTCAAGGACAGGCACACCCAAGCGTGTCTTCCAAACCTCAAGAAAACTATTGCAGAAGTTGATCCTTTCGCAATAATACCATTGGGGGGAACAGCGACAAAAGCGGTTCTCGACCAAGAGCAAAAAGACACGGGATCAATCTCAAAATGGGCCGGGTTCAGAATACCAAGTCAGAAGCCAAATGCTTGGATCTGCCCAACGTATCACCCAGCATTTGTGCTCAGAATGGACAGTCAGGTGTTGGAACGATTATGGCGGAAGCATTTGTTACGAGCGTTTGCCCGAACTAAGAAACGGCCTTGGGAACAGCTCCCAGAATATGAGAAAAAAGTAGACAGTATCTTCAATCTTCAGGATGCGGCTGATGCGATTAGGCGAATGGCGAAACGTATCGTGCTCACTGCTTTTGATTATGAAACGAACATGCTAAAACCGGATCCAGATGAAGCGAAGATTTATTCATGCTCAATCGCACAAGATAACTACACAATTGCATTTCCGTGGGACGGTCCAGTTATTCCAGCGATGAAAGAGTTACTACGAAACGAATCCCCAAAAGTTGCAAGCAATCTGAAATTTGAAGAACGATGGACGCGGAAAGAGTTTGGGCTCGGTGTTCGGAATTGGCATTGGGACACAATGCTGGCCGCGCACGTTGCAGACAATCGGCCTGGAATCACCTCCATCAAGTTTCTAAGCCACGCGCTTCTTGGGGCGGACGTGTACAGTACGCACATTGAACCGTATTTCAAAAGCGATGAAACAGGACTAAACCAGATACACAAAATACCGATCAAAGAATTGCTTTTGTATAACGGACTGGACAGCTTGTTTGAGCTTTTGGTTGCGAAAAAGCAAATGAGGAAAATGGGGGTAGTGTGATCATGAATATGATTTTAGGGGTTTGTTTAGTGGTTTTCATTGGAGTCATTTCATTGTGGTTTACTAACATATCCTGCACATCAAAGTCATTAGAAGAATCGCAACAAAACAAATTCTGAGATCGGAATTTTGTGGCTGGATTTCTGAATTGAATCTCTGAGAGGTTAAGTACGGATGATACCAACCGAAAAACACGCCTATCAATTATTGCACGATGGCGCACTTGCTTTTGCCGATGTAGAGCAAAACGGAATGCGTGTGGATGTGCCATACCTCGACAAAACAATCGCTCAGACAGATCGCAAAATAAAGCACCTTACAAAACGGCTCAGGGACAGCAAATTCTTTGCGGAGTGGCGTAGGATTTTTGGGCAGAAAACGAACATGGGAAGTCGAGAGCAATTAGGCCACGTCTTATTTACATTTATGGGGCTGGAATGCAAGCACCGAACTCCCACAGGAAAACCGAAAGTTGATGAAGGGGTTCTTGAGGGAATAGACGTTCCAGAGGTCCAGAAATATTTGCAGATCGAAAAATTGAAAAAGGCTCGAAGTACCTACCTTCAGGGAATCAAGCGGGAGGTTTGCGGTGAATTCATTCACCCGTTTTTCAATCTGAATTTGGCACGTTCGTACCGTTCATCTTCCGACCATCCGAATTTTCAAAACATGCCTATCAGGAACAAACAGATGGGGAAGTTGATTCGTTCGTGTTTCATTCCACGCAAAGGGCATCGTATTGTTGAATTGGACTATTCTGGAATTGAAGTTAGGATCGCTGCTTGTTATCATCAAGACAGTAATATGCTGGGGTATATCCACGACCCAAAAAGTGACATGCATCGAGACATGGCCCAGCAAATCTATTTCCTAACTAAGAAGCAGATGACAAAAGAGATTCGGTTTTGCGCGAAATCCTACTTTGTGTTTGCACAATTTTATGGTGACTATTATCTGAACTGCGCAAAATCCTTATGGGACACCATCGACCGTGACAAACTCAAGCTAGCCGATGGGACTCCGATGAAGGAGCATTTACGTAGCAAGGGAATCACGGAACTCGGGGCATGTGATCGGGATGAATCTCCCGTTCCTGGAACATTTGAACACCATCTGAAATTTGTTGAACACGACTTTTGGAAAAACAGATTCAAAGAGTACGATCAATGGAAGTGGGATTGGTGGAATGAGTATTGTGCAACTGGGGAATTCCAAATGCTGACTGGATTCAGAGTCCACGGAGACTACACCAAAAAGCAGGTGATAAACTACCCGATTCAGGGCAGTGCTTTCCACTGTTTACTCTGGTCGTTGACACAGCTCAATCATTGGCTGAAACGCAAAAAGATGCGAAGCTGTATTGTCGGACAGATCCACGATTCCATTGTTGCGGACGTGTATGAATCTGAATTGGACGATTACCTAGGAATGGCGAATGAAATCAGTACAAAAAAAATCCGAAAACATTGGCCTTGGATTATTACACCATTAGAAATTGAAGTTGAGGCGACGGGAATCAACCAATCGTGGTTCACAAAAAAGCAGATTGAAATACCAACATAAAGGGGAGATCAATGGCCAGAAAACAAGTGATCGTAATCAAACAGAAGAAGCCGATGCTGACTTGTCTGAATTGCTGCCTCTTGTGGCCGTTGTTCGTGGTGGGGGCATTTTTCCTATTGCTCTGTCTTCTGTAACTGTAGGAAAGGAAAACGATAATGGATGGTATGTTTTGTACTGAAGATGCAAGTCGCATGGTATGTGCCGCACTGAAAGATTTTGCACGGTGGCTTACTTTGCGCACAACAACCCTTGATGTTGCCGTAAAAGAATTCTTGCAAGAACGGCACATCGTCAATGTAGACACAAACCTCAACTGGCTCGCGACCTGTGGCCGAACGTGGCCAGCGCTGTCAGACAAGCAGCGTATTGACTGGATAACAGAAGATCTCGATAACTTGAGGCAATGTCAGAAGTACATAGATATGGGTATAGAGGTGTTTGCCTCACCGCGCGATGCCATTGACCACGCGATCCATGTTGCAGAAGACAAGAAAAACAAACCATTTGGAGAAACATGATGGACGAAGTGTTCTATAAAAAGTACCGCCCAAGAGTTTTCAAATCAGTGATTGGGCAGGACAAAAGTTTGCAAATGATCCGCGACATGATCAAACGCAATTCAATTCCACACGCGATTCTTTTCTCCGGCCCATCGGGGACAGGGAAAACCACGCTCGCACGAATTATGTGCGTAAAATTAGGCTGTACCGATCTCGATATTCAGGAAATCAACACAGCGGATTTTCGTGGGATTGATATGGTTCGAGATGTTCGGAAACAGATGAACCAATCTCCGATGTGTGGAACACATAAGGCGTATATCATCGACGAAGCTCATAAATTGAGCACAGATGCGCAGCACGCTCTACTCAAAATCCTTGAAGACACTCCGCATCATGTATACTTTTTTCTTGCCACAACGAACCCGACAAAATTGATCAAAACAATCCGAAATAGATGCACAGATATTGCGCTCAAACCACTTTCGATGGACGATTTGCGGCAAGGCGTTATTGGGCGTGTATTAATGAAAGAGTCTCTCGATGTTCCTGGAAATGTCATTACAAAAATAGCAGAAAGTGCAGAGGGTTCCGCACGAAAAGCCCTTGTGCTTTTACACCAAGTTGTCGGACTCCCGTCTGAAGATGAGATGCTGGATGCAATCGAATCCGTGGACGCTGAGAAGGCCGGCATTGACATTGCGAGGGCTTTGGTAGGCAGCCGTGTGTCGTGGAAAACAATGGCAGTGTTGCTGAAGGCCGCATCTCAAGAAGAACCTGAAACGATTAGACGGATCGTCCTTGGATACGCTTCCGCAGTTGCGCTTGGTGGGGGGAGTTCTTCTGAAAAAGCATTGCAGATCTTAGAAGCATTCCGAGACAATTATTATGATTCAGGAAAAGCGGGGCTAATTTTGTCTTGCTATGAAATAGTCAACGGAACGTGACCTAAAAAGCAATAATAGGGGTGAAGGAAAGGGGAACAAAGAAATGGACGCAAACATCTTCGCAATTGACACCAACAAACTGGACAGGGAATGGAAGGAGCAGCCACAGACATTTTTCTGTTATGCAAAACAACTTGCGGATGCGAAAGAAAAGTTGGACGAAGCGAAAGCGAAAATGGACTTGGCAAAGGCCGAGCTTGACGCTGAAATTCGCGAAAATCCCGAAGCGTTTGGTGTTGTGAAAATCACCGAAGGTGCGGTCACATCGGCAATCATTCGTTCGGCAAAGTTCGGGCAGTTCCAGGCGACTGTGAGGACTATTAAACACGAAGCGGATGTTCTCCAAGCTGCCGTATCCGCGTTTGACCAGCGAAAGTGTGCGCTTGAAAATCTTGTGAAGTTGCACGGACAGAATTATTTCGCAACACCACAAGCCACGGGCGAAGATCAAGAAGAAATGGAAACTCGACGAAAGAAGGCCGCACGGAAAAAAGTGCGGGATGCGTTGAACGAAAAATGACTAAACCGGCGATCATACTATCAATCCTTGGGTTGTTGGTGTTGGTACCGACGCTGGCATACTATGTAATGAAATTGGGGACATACGGATTTTTGCGGGCAAAGTACATCGCAAGAAAACACGGCATCACTGAAAAGGAGAAGTCTAATTATGGCGACACGCAAAAGTAGGGAGAAACGAGAAGCGCGGAAATCTTCGGCGAGGTCCGCACAGCGGCGGAGAAAGGAACGGAAATCCGGTGGGCGAAGCACGCTTTTGAATCTTCCCGAAGGAACCGAACAGCTGAAGTTGCGGGCAGAAAAGCGGCCCATGCGTCTTGATGTTTTGGCGTATGAAGCGGGTGAAGGGAATCCGTGGGCAGATAAAGGGGAGCTTTGCGCGGAACGTACTTTTTGGGCGCACGGTGGAGTGGGGATCGATGGATACAAGTATGTTTGCCCGCGCAAGTCGGCAGACAAGCCCTGCCCAATCTGCAACTATATTTCCAAACTCCGCAAAGATCCGACAAGTGACGAAGAGTTGATCAAAGAATTGAAGCCGAAGGAGCGGCAGATTTTCAACATGATCGATTTGACCGCTCCCGAAAAGGGTGTCCAGATTTTCGAGTGTTCCACGTTCCTTTTTGGAGCGTTGATCGATGCTGGGATCGATGCCGATGACGGGGAAGACGGCTATGATCGGTATGCGGACTTTGAGGAAGGTATGACGCTCAAAGTTAGCGTTGAAGAAGCCTCGTTCGGAGGACGCACGTTCCCAAAAGCTACCAGCATCATGTTTCGCAAGCGAGACGATTACGATGCTGATATGGAAAAGCAGGTTCACTGCCTTGACGACATTCTGAACGTGCTGGAATACGATGAATTGGAATCGATTTTCCTTCAGGATGAACAGCCCAAAAAATCCAATGATGACAGCGATGATCTGGATGGGGGCGAAATTGAGGAAGAAGAAGACGGGCCTGAGCCCCCGAAGAAAAAGAAACATCAGAAAAGGGCGAAACAGGATCTCGTAGAGGACGAAGACGAAGAAGACGAACCTCAGAAGAAAAAGAAGTCCACAAACAAATGTCCGCATGGTCATACGTTTGGCGACGATTGCAATGAGCATGATGAGTGTGACGACTGTGACGCCTGGACGGAGTGTGACGACAAAGCGAACGAATAGATAATAATGGAGGGGGGAAAGATCCCCCCTCCCCCTCCTACACACAAACCAGAAAAGGCCGATTCAAATGAAAATGGAAGCCCTGAAAAAGCAATTACGTGGAGCCAGGACAAAGAAGGCCAAAAAGTTGAAAAGCAAGATGCTCAGCACCGGAAGCACGCTTTTGAATTTGGCGTGTACGGGAACCGCTGATGGTGGTTTTTCAATGGGGGACTATATCCACGTAGTTGGGGACAGTGTTTCCGGGAAAACATTTCTTGCCCTTACCTGCCTTGCTGAAGCGACACTAAACCCAAAGTTCAGCGGACATCGATTGATCTATGATAATGCAGAACGTGGCGCACGGATGGATCTGCAAAGATTCTTTGGGCAAAAACTTGCGGATCAACTTGAACCCCCCGCATTAGACGGTGGGGGTGTTTCTGTCTTTTCAGAAACTGTGGAAGACTTCTATTTCCATGTTGACGATGCACTGGAACAGGGGAAACCCTTCATCTATATACTAGATTCGATGGATAGTGTTGCGAGTGTTGCAGACCTTGGGAAATTTGAAGAGCTGAAATGTGCTCACAGAAAAGGGAAAGAAACTACCGGCTCCTACGGCGACGGGAAAGCAAAAAAGAACTCCGAAGGACTGCGGAGAGTAATCCCAAAGCTCGCGCAAACCGAATCTATTTTGATCATAATCAGTCAAACACGAGCAAACCTAAAATCACAGTTTGAGGACAAAACATTCTCTGGCGGCTACGCTCTGAAATTCTACGCAACACTACAACTGTGGTCTTCAACGAAAAGCAAAATCACACGCACAGTAAGGGGGAAAGCCCGCCAACTTGGAATTCAAAGTAAAGTCCGAATCAAAAAGAATCGCACAACCGGGGCAGAACGAACGGTTCTCATGCCAGTCTACCATTCGCACGGGATTGATGATATCGGAAGTTGCGTTGCGTACCTATTAGAAGAAAAACACTGGACAAAACGCGGACAGAAAATTGAGGCGAAAGAGTTTGATTTGCAAATGACAGAATCCGTGTTGATCAAAACAATCGAACAAAATGAATGGGAAGATCGATTGCGGGATATCGTTGGCGAGGTTTGGTCTGAAATTGAAACTGCGTGTACGCTGGATCGGAAAAAACGCTATGTGTGAATATGCTCATAGATGCCAGCATGAGTGTTGCGACGGGAGCAGGGCGTGGTTTTGCGGGGAATTTGCTGAATTCCAAGAGGGCGGCAAGTGGTATTGTGCGCCTCATGTTCCGTCCGGTTTTGCCGCTCACATGGAACAGTGCCGAGAGAGAGAATGGGAAGAAGAGAAGCGCCAGGCCGCCATCGCCGAGGTCGCGCGGTTGCGGGGAGAGGGAGAGTGAGCGATACCATTCGCATCCAGTGCGCCAGCCTACCAAAACACATGCGAGGCCCGCGCGTGGACCCGTCACCGACCGAGACACACACCCCGTGCGCGTACTGCGGGCATCCCGTGACGATGATTCAAGAGTGGGGCGTGTGCGAGATTTGTGGGGATAGTCGCTGCGCAGGCTCTGGCGTATATCGCTGGTGCCCGGCGTGCGGAAAGGAGGCGTAACGTGAGTGAGGTAGACATCGGCACGCCGTGGAACATAACACCGGACAGCATACACTGTTGCTATGGATATTCCCCACTTCGAGCAGGGTGGGTGATTGAGCAAGCCCGGCGGATGCTGGCAAAAAGCGGGGGGTACGGGCCAGAGATTCCGGCACACGCATGGGAGCGCGAAGAGGAACGTTTACGCGTGGAAATCTGCCGTCGCGTCAACGACTACCCTGCGCTCGTAGCCGAACGCGACGCGCTCAAGGCGGAGGTCGCGCGGCTGAAAGGAGAGGGCCGTATCACGTTACGAGGAAAAACAAACGATGAATAAGACATGGCTTTTTCTTGACTGCAACTATCTTTGCCATAGAGCGTGGCACACAACAGGAGATCTGAAACACAGGGATGAACTCGTTGGCGTGATCTATGGGTTCCTCCGGGATGTTGCCAATCTGCAAGACAAGTTCAGAACACACAACACACTATTTTGTTTCGACTACGGGAAATCACTAAGGGCAAAAACATACCCGGCCTATAAGTCTGCACGGCACAAAAAGTACAAAGAAGAGTCCGATGTTGAACACATTTTGCGACAAGAATTTCATCGGCAGATGATGCGATTGAGAAAAACGCTACTTCCAAAAATTGGGTTCAAGAATATTCTGTTTCAACGAGGTCTTGAAGCGGATGACATGATCGCACTTGCTGCCATGTGTCTGGATGCAGACGACGAGGCGATCATCATTTCTGCGGATCATGATCTCTATCAATGCTTGGCTGCGAATGTTTCAATGTATGCTCCGGCGCAAAAGAAATTAACAACACTTCAATCATTTCACAAAGAATACGGAGTGATGCCTGTTGAATGGGCGATGGTGAAAGCGATGGCGGGGTGTTCTTCAGACAGCGTCCGTGGAGTCGAAGGTGTTGGAGAGAAAACCGCAATCAAATTCTTGCGAAGAGAATTGAAAACAACGCACAAAACATTTCTGCGGATCGCTTCCCCAGAAAGCCAAGAACTAATCAAACGAAACATGGAATTGACAGCACTTCCACACGTCGCAAATGAGCCATTCAAAGCCGTTTTCGTTGAAGATGAAATTGACGAGGACGGATGGGCATGGGTGTTGAAAGAACTAGGAATGCCTTCGTTGGGGAAGAAACCCCCATTTGGGGCAACATCAGGGAGAACACGAAATGGGAAACCGTTCCGCAAAGGGTTCGGCATTTGAACGTGATATCTGTAAGCAGCTTAGTTTGTGGTGGACTGAAAACGAACGAGAGGATATCTTTTGGCGTACCGCTGGCTCAGGTGCACGGGCCACGCAGCGCAAAAAAGTGGGCAAAGATACTTTCGGTGGTAGTGGAGATGTGCAAGCCCTTGATCCAATCGGACAGCCACTAATTGATCTATGTTCCATCGAAATCAAGCGCGGGTATTCCAAGTCCACTCCATTTGATATTTTGGATAAGCCGCAAAAAAGGCCCGCACAACAGGAATGGGAAAAATGGATCGCTCAGGCACAGCGAGAATGTGAAGAGGCTTCATCTCCTTTCTGGCTGATTATTTCAAAACGTGATCGGCGGGAACCGATCATTGCAATGCCTACGCGATTATACCAAAGATTGTTTTTGGAAAAGTCCGGGTGGATTCCGTCCAGTGTTAGGATAAGTTATCTGGATCGGTCGAAAAAAAGCAATAATACAGAAGTAATGGATGTGGCAATGACCCGGTTTCAGAGTTTTCTTGAGTTGGTGACTGCTGGGCAGATAAGGAACATTCAACATGCGTGAGATTGAAAGAATGGATTTCTACCAAATCGCAATCAGGAATCTGGAAGAGTCCTTATACAAGCTCCATGACATAGGAAATTTGTGCATCGAAAATCCTCCCCCAGACCACAAAGAAGAAACAGAATTACAGCGGCATACTCGCCAGTGTTTTGGGTTGTATTTGCGTTTAATCGCATTGCTCCCCTCGGCCGTCGCGCACCCACCATCGTACACACAAGAATTAATGACGCTGTTGAGTCAGGCATGTTCGTTATTGTACATGGACATGCTTCCAGGGGCATATGATAAATTGCTGCAAGATACAAACGCCTTTTTTCGAAGAAACAAAGAACATTTGGAGATAGAACACCTAGGCTGTGCAGACCACGCAGAAATGAAAAACTTCAATTGCGAATATGTTGTGCGCCCCAAAGAGCCCAAAAACAAAAATGTGGATGATTTCTTAGGGTCAATGGGGTTTCCGAAAGCAACCCCGGAACAGGATTCCGAAGATGCTTGACAGCCTGCACATCCAGAATTTCCAAACGCACGCAGATCGGGAGATCGTTTTTGATCCTCATGTCACAACCATCGTAGGAAAAAGCGATGTAGGAAAGAGCGCAATTATTCGAGCACTGCGGTGGTTGATCACTAATCAGCCAAGCGGGACTGCGTATATCAAACACGGAGAAAAAGAAGCTAAAGTCGTTCTTAGGTTAGACGGAAAAGTTATCCAGCGAGAACGGAGCAGCACCAAGAATTCGTACGTTTGTGACGGCACAAGATACATGGCAATCGGCACAGACATTCCCGATAAGGTACTCGACCTCCTGAAAATTGGAGATGTGAATTTTCAACGCCAGCATGATGCTCCATTCTGGTTTTCCGAAACCGCTGGGGAAGTCTCAAGGCAGCTTAATAATTTGGTGGATTTGCATATCATTGATTCGTCCATGGCGAGTGCTGCCCGAACATTGGCAGAGTCACGATCTGCGGTGAGAGAATCCGAAGCCCGGTTGATGGAAGCGAAGGCGGATCGGAAGAGACTTGGCTTTGTTCCGAAACTCTGTGCCGCGTACGATGCGATTAAGGCATTGGAATTAGAGTCCGAAAATGCTGCTGAGAAATGCACCAGAATGGGCGATTTGGTAGAGAACGCAATATCCCATGATCAAACAGCAAAAAACGCCTCTCAGACGAGTTTTGGGCTGTCCCTTGCTGTTCCTGCAGGCGAATCGGCTGTGAGAATTCACAATAGCGCCGCCCGGCTTGAAAGCATGATGGAGAATGCGACATGTCTGGCCGAAGACGCATCAATTACGATTCCAGACCTGTCCAAAATTGAGCGTATATTCACAGCACACATTTCTACAAAGAAGCGGTTGGAAAATGCAACAATACAGGTAGAAGATGTTGCGGGCAGAAAAGCAGACTTAGCGGGAATAAAAATGAGACTAAAGCAACTCCAAGAAATGTGGACTGACCAAATAGGAGATGTCTGCCCATTATGCGATCAACCGATATCCCGATAGCGATCCTTTGTTCAGATTTGCATTTATCATTAAAGCCCCCACTCGCGCGATCCACAGAATCGAATTGGTTCGCAGCGATGGAGCGGCACCTCTGCACATTATCTGAGGTACAGAAGGAGTTTAACTGTCCAATTATATGCGCTGGGGATATTTTCGACCGGTGGAACGCTCCTGTTGAATTGGTGAATTTTGCGATCAAAAACCTTCCGCCAATGTTTGCGGTCCCTGGACAACATGACCTTCCAATGCATTCATACGAAGAAATTGAACGAACGGCGTACTGGACGCTTGTCGCTGCTGGTAGAATCACAAACCTTGATCCTAAAGCCCCTTTATACACACAGAATCTTGAACTCTACGGATCTCCATGGGGCTTTGATATCCCAGAAATTTCTAAAGCGAGCCGCCCACATAAGACAAAAATTCTCGTTTCACACCGCTACGTTTGGACAGAGGGAAACCAATACCAAGGTGCGGAAACGGAAACACACTTATCCTCACTTCCAAAGGCAGTTGGGGGTTTTGATCTTGCAGTGTTTGGAGACAATCATAAAGGGTTCACAAGCAATGTTGGGAAAACATCCGTCTACAATTGCGGGGGATTTTTTATCCGTAAGACAGACGAAGGAGACTATACCCCGGCAATCGGCATCTTGTATGCTTCAGGCGCTATCGAACGGGGGCCGTTGGATATATCCGAAGACAAAATAGAATGGAAAGTGGCGGCTATTCCTGAGACAAAGTTGGTTGACACGCAAAAGTTGATCGATGAATTAAACAAAATCGGGGACAGTGCGATCAATTTCGTCGAAGTGGTAGAGCAGTTGATCAAAAAGAACAAACTAGATGCAGAATCGACCAAAATAGTTTTGGAAGCGTTGGAACACAAGGAGTAACTACGATGAAGATGGATGAAGCTGTAGCGTTGGTCAAAATGATTGAAGAAGCACGGGAACTTGGAATCGCACAATTCAAAGAACCTGAAATAATCGTGGTGGTTGAGGAAACATTGCTGAAGAAAGCGATCTCGACGGACAAAGAAGCTCGGGAAATCTTTGAGGCTCTGCGCACTGCGGTGCAAGCAGAAATGGAAAAGGAACTGCCAATATCACGGCTTGAGGTGATTGCCGGTCCAAGTAGTAAGGAAGACGAATAATGGCAATAGCAGACGATCTGGCAAAACTGAAACAGAAGATAGCCCAGCTTCAGGTGAAAAAAGATCGAGCACAAGGCGCACTTGAAGAAACCATGCGGAGTCTGAAGGCTGAGTTTGAAGTTTTGGATCTGAAACAAGCCAAGCAGATGCTCAAACAATTGAAGAACGAAGCCGAGGAGAAACAAGAAGAATTTGAAGTCGCCCTGAATGCATTTGAACAGGAGCATGGCGATGCCCTCGATTTGTACTGATAGATTCTCGGACAAGATCCGACGATTGAAAACACAGCACGAAACCTCGCTTCAGATATACAAAAATGAGCGGAGAGGTTTAGCTGCCAAAAAAACAAAAGAGGACAGCGCAACAAAAGCACAGGAAATTCTCCAGGAAGCGTCTCAGATTGTCCAACAAGCGGTACACGGACAGATTGCAACCATCGTTTCAAGATGTTTGGAGACTGTGTTCGACGAGCCGTATGATTTCCAGGTTTTATTTGAGAAGAAACGAGGGCGAACACAGGCTCGGCTTGTGTTCTATCGGAACGGGGAAGAAATAGATCCAATGACGGCATCAGGCGGTGGTGTGGTGGATGTTGGGTCGTTCGCAATGCGCCTAGCTTCACTGCTACTGGCACGTCCACGCAAGAGGCGTGTGTTGATACTGGACGAGCCATTCAAGTTCGTTTCAGAAGAGTACCGGGAACGTGTTCGCGGATTACTGGAAAGCCTGTCTCACGATTTTGATGTGCAAATAATCATGGTAACTCACATCGAAGAGCTTCAACTTGGAAAGGTTGTCAGGCTATAAAATGGGGCGGATTCTGCGAAGCACAAACGTCTTGATATCAATGCGCCCAAGCTGAGTTTCCATGTCAGAAACTTCGAGTAGTTCAAACCCATTCCATTTCATAAATTGCACAAAACCAGGCTCCGTAAAATACCAACAATGTTCAGAGGGTTTGAAATGCTTATGCCCTACGATAGAATCGGTGTCAGAATAGATCGGCATCGACACGAACACAAATTGGCTTCCGATCCGTTTCAACAAGTGTTCCGGGTCTGAAATGTGCTCCATCGAATCCCAAAAAGTCATAGCACCGAACAGATCCAAAGTCTCAGAATAGGGATCAAAAAAAGCACCACGGTCTTTGAGCCAGGCGATTGATTTTTTGTCTATATCATATCCAGAACAATTGCCGTGCGTGTTTACAAATTGACCACAACCGATCCCGATATCAAGAGTCCGTTTGTCGGTATATTTATAGACCATCTCAACACGGAATCTGTGCAATGCGACGCCTTCGGAGGTATCTTGCAGTTTATCATAGTGCTCAAAATATCCACTGTCTTCTGGCTTGATTTCCAGATGCCCCACACCCGCTTGGGGAAAAGTTTGTAGCAGATGTTTCCGTTTCAAATCTTCAATATAACCCACTTCATGTGATCTCCAATGCGGCCAGTCCAAAAGGTCTAGGCAGTGAAAATTCTCTAATCACTTTCCAAGCAAAATCTACAAACGTCACGCCCATTTCATGCGTACAGACAAAGCCTTCGGGGGTTCTGCGGATATGTTTGACCCAGCGATGATCTTGTAAAACGTGCTGACCACCAGCCATTACACCAATTCGTAGCCCATAGATTAATGTGTTTTTGTCTAGAATCGGCGTATGGATTCCTTCTTCTTCGCAATCCCTTATCAATTCAAACCCATCTCGCATTGGAGTGAGGGCTATGATTTTGTTCCGTTTCAGGGAACTGGTAATCAGACGTTCCCCGGAAGAAACCCACAACGAATTATAGTGCCCGCCGTCAACCAGTTTGTATTCTTTGCCATTGGTTTGTTTCTGCGCCCAATCATCTGAATCATATGCCGGATTATGCCCACCAACCCCCCACGTTTCCGCCCACCATTCCCAAGTTATGTTTCCATCATAATCTGCGAGGAAAAACAGGTCAAGACCTGAACTGCAAACAGCGAGTTGATCTTGATATTGAGCAACAGCATGGACCGCGTGAAGTTTTTTGCACACAAAAGAATTCAGAAGCTCACTTCCATCACGTTTCCAGAATTCAACATTTGCGGGCCGGACGATAACTAATTGATCCTTATAATCCCCAACACACGCAACCCACCGCGCTGGCGTCTTCGGACTATGATCTGGAATTGAGTCGATGATTTTGCCGTCTTCAACGAGCACAGCGCGATTTTCTGGATACTGTAATTTCGTCCAAAATCTAATCACAAAGCATCTCCTAGAATTGAAATGATTTTTTTGGGTCTGGCGTCCGGGCTTCCGTATTTCATTGGATAATAGAGCTTCTTTTTCAACGTTTTGGGATCCACCCAAGCGGTATGGAATCCAACATCAAACCACTCGTGACAACACGGCCAGAACATTACAGTCGGCCGTTGAAACTTAACAGACATGATCCCCATGCCAGACGGGAACCCAATGAACGCATCGCACTCCCGAATCAAGGCCATCGTTTTCCAGATAGAAGTATGTCCCACCATGTTTAGAAAAGCATTCTCAGGGAGGTCGAGTTCATCGCAACGAAGTTCTAAGTCTTCAGCATACTCCAAATCCCATCCAGCCCCAATCAGCACAGGCGTGATTTTGCGTTTGTTCAATTCTTGGATTATTTTGACCCAATCATCTATGCACCATTTGCCACCTGTCCAAATGAAATTATTGTTTCCGCCCCGGCTGGAAGCGTATAAAACCACCAACTTTCGGCCAGTCTGTTTCTTCACACGCTCTGCAAACTCACGATCTTTATCCGCATAAGGAATCTCGTAATTCCAATTGACTTTGTATTTTGGCAGAATAGTTTCAATGCGATGTCCGGCCTCTAGCTCAGAATTGAATTCTACACGAAAATCACAACCTTCCACATTTTCAAGACACGTTGTGTGCCGTTCCAGGGGGGGAATGTTCCAAATGAATTGGAACGGATCGGGTTTGCAGATCACAGAATCAATAAACGGAATTCGTTCAAGGAAAGCAGCACTATGTTTATGCCCGCTGTCTTCATGGATACAAATACTCAGATGATCGATTTTGTTAAGTTTTCTGAACGATTCCAATTTGAGTAGAATCCAGTGTGTATCCCCGATCCCGGCGGGCATCCCGATAGTGACTTTGCGTTCTTTCTCTCTGTTTTTGAGTTTTGTAAAGTCAGAGATTAGTTTCTGCTTTGGGATTTCTTTGTTGCAATCATGCCGTGGCCCGCCTTTTTCCGCGCAAAAACAGAATGGCTCTGGTGCTGAATATCCGAACTTGCTCAAATCCATGCAATCGTGAATAAGGAATTTCGGCGGAATGTGTCCACCAAAGACACAGAAAGTTTTTGTCCGAATCGCAATTCCTAGCAGCATGAAGAACGATGGGGAGCACAAAACCATACTTGCCAGTTTGCACAAACCGCATACAGCGGTCAGAGACAGCTCGCCGTGCTCGAATCGGACATCTATCCCATGCAACGTGCTATCGGCCCACTCAATGCCGTCTCGGAGGTGTGCCACGCTGATTATTGTATGCGTGTCTCGGCATTGATCAATAATGGTTTGGATATACTCAATTTTCGGATTCCGAGAACTACACTCCCACTCTTTCCGAACAGTGGGGGGGTGTACCACAAGTAGCGGTTTGATCCGTTTCCCAAGCATCCGTTTATCCAATTCGATTCGAGCCTTCATTATCCAATCATCTTTTACCGGGAATGCAAAATCATACTGGTTCGGGTCTTCCAGCATTTTTTTGCATTTCTCAGGAACGGAAATACCAGCGAGCATATCGTTGATGGAATGTTTGAGATTAATCTCCCTACCTTTCCGGTGGGGAGGAAGGTTTGTCCAGGTGGAGGGGGGCCAATCATCCATTGCAATTTTTTGTGTCCGAAGGGGATTGGCAGGTTTTACAAAAAACAGCTTTTCGGGATGGAACAGATCGTGGAATAATTCTGGACAGGGGGTCCGTAAGAATACTCGACTGAATCTTGGCAAACAATCTCGAACCAGAGGGCGCAAATTCAGATTGTCGCCAAGCCCCATGAATCCCGGAATGTAAATGCTATTTGCCGCCACAAGAATGCCCCCTATCCGCATGAAAATACAATACTGTAATTATACACGAACCCTCCCTGAAGCTAC